>TBL_comb47_HYPODRAFT_10000242_pt1 | contig 71874 bp, 57 predicted proteins | sample TroBogypolimnion_40_FD_10682 | JGI IMG/M metagenome (IMG submission 10682) | reverse complement strand
ACTGTTTACCGAGTTTATGGAACAGCGCGCACCAGGACATACTGCCCTCGACGGGAAGATCTACCGCAAGGGGATGATCGATTTTAAAAATGAGATTGCAGATAACCTGGCTAACCTCGATTATATCAACGATCCCGAAGCCACCGATAAGGCGGAACAATGGAAGGCAATGGACATTTCATGCGATGCNGTGATTCTATTTGCAGAACGGCATGCTCAACTGGCAGAACATCTTGCCACTCAAGAGACTGATTCACGAAGAGCTGCAGAATTATTAAGTATTGCAGAAGTTTGCCGGTGGGTGCCGGCGCATGCACCCAGAAATCTGTGGGAAGCGATACAGATGTACTGGTTCGTCCATTTGGGAACAATTACAGAGTTAAACGGGTGGGACGCGATGAATCCAGGCCATTTCGACCAGCACCTGACCCCATTTTATGCAAAAGAGATTGCAGCAGGAACCCTTACCAGAGACCAGGCAAAAGAGCTGATTTCTTGTTTCTGGATCAAAGTAAACAACCATCCTGCACCGCCAAAAGTTGGAATAACGGCGAGAGAGAGTGGCACCTATAACGATTTTACGAACATCAATATAGGAGGGGTTAAAGGGGATGGAACTGACGGAACCAGTGAAGTTTCGTATATCATGCTTGAGGTGATCGAGGAACTTCATATTTTGCAGCCTGGGAATTCGGTGCACATTAGCGCCAAAACGCCGGATAAATTTCTGAATGCAGCCTCTCACGTAATCCGCCAGGGACATGGATACCCATCGGTTTTTAATCCCGATATATATATCCTTGAGTTACTGCGCCAGGGGAAATCGCTATCTGACGCACGTGAAGGGGGTTGCAGCGGATGCATCGAAGTGGGCGCTTTTGGAAAAGAGGCTTATCTGCTGACCGGTTACCTGAATGTTCCAAAAATCCTTGAAGTCACCCTCAACAATGGAATTAATCCAGTCTCCGGGAAAATAGTCGGTATTCAAACGGGTGATCCCCTGAATTTTAAATCATTTGAAGAGCTTTATACCGCTTTTCTGAGACAGCTGCAATATGTTGTCGACCAGAAGATACGTGTAAGCAACTACATTGACCGGATGTTTGCCAAATATGCGCCGGCACCTTTCCTCTCAGTAGTGATTGATGATTGCATCAGCCGGGGTAAGGATTATTACGATGGAGGTCCCCGTTACAACACGAGCTATATTCAGTGTTGCGGACTTGGAACAGTCACCGATAGCCTTGCCGCGCTGAAAAAGCATGTTTTTGAAGATAAAACCTTCAGCATGGATAGGGTTTTAACCGCCGTGCTCAAAAATTTCGCAGGGGAGGAGCTGCTTCGCCAGACAATCATTAACCGGACTCCATTTTTTGGCAACGATGATGATTATGCTGATTCGATAGCCGTTCAAGTATTCAATGACCTTGTAGATACTATTGACGGGAAACCGAATATTAAGCCGGGTGGCAAATACCACCTGAACATGCTTTCAACCACTTGCCATGTCTATTTTGGTAAGGTGATGGGGGCCACACCTAATGGTCGGCTAGCCGGTAAATCAATATCCGACGGCACATCACCCTCGCATGGCGCCGATACGCATGGTCCTTCAGCCGTTATAAAATCACTGACCAAAATAGATCATGTCAAAACAGGGGGGACACTCCTGAATCAGCGGTTCCTGCCGGGGTTGGTACGCAAAGAGGCTGATATCATGAAACTTGGTCAGCTCATCAGGAGTTATTTTACCCTTGGCGGCCATCATATCCAATTTAATATTGTTGATACCGCTACCCTGCTGGCAGCTCAAGCCTGCCCCGAAGATTACAAGGATTTGCTGGTTCGGATGGCCGGGTACAGCGACTATTTCAACGATATGAACGCTGATTTACAGCAGGAGGTAATCGAGAGGACCGAAAATGACTCATTTTAGATTACTGCAATGTCAGAAGATTTAATTTTTGATATAAAACGGTACGCCATAAACGACGGACCGGGAATCCGCATAGTAATCTTTTTTAAGGGGTGTAACCTTCAATGTGCCTGGTGCCACAATCCTGAAGGCATTTCCGGTAAGATTGAAAAAATGTTTGCACCTGCCAAATGTATCAGTTGCGGCACCTGCGTTGAGGTCTGCCCTGAAAAAGCGATCACCTTAACCCCCGAAGGCATTTTAACCGATGGTGATTTATGCACGGTGTGCGGCAAATGTGCTGAGGTATGCCCGACAAAAGCCATTGAAATGTCGGGTAAACAAATGTCGGTTTCCGAAATAATGGAGATCATCGAAAAAGAGCGGATCTTTTTTGACCAGTCGGGCGGAGGTGTTACATTTTCAGGGGGCGAACCCCTTGTGCATACCAAAATGTTGATTGAGCTACTTGATGAATGCGGGAGAAGAGGAATTCACCGGGCTGTTGATACAGCTGGGAACGTAAGTTCCGATATTATCCTCGAAGTGGCAAAGCGTACCGACCTCTTCCTTTACGATATAAAGATGATGGATTCCGGATCACACCAGAAATGGATTAAGGCCGGAAACGGGAAGATCCTGGCTAATCTTAAAGCTATCTCCGAAATTGACGCTCATATCATTATTCGTATTCCTCTCATCGGAGGGGTAAACGATACCGATCTGAATATTGGATATACTGCTGCTTATATTGCCGGTCTGGCAGGTAATAAAAAGGAGGTCCATCTTCTTCCTTACCATAACATTGCCCAACACAAATACAGCAAACTAGGCAAATTGGATGATTTTGAAACATTGCGGGCGCCAGACAATGAAACCCTTATCAGAGCTATTGCGAAATTCGCAGCATATGGAATTAAGGCGGAAATTGGTGGATAGTTTAGTTAATTATCAATGAATAATGGTCAATGTTCAGTACTTATATTTGCGCAATTCCAGAAAACCATATCAAACCTAACCCCTTTGCCATTCGTGAAATCGGCTTCCTCCCGATCTTTACATATAATTCAAATTGTCCGGTTCATTTCGAGGGATGATTAAACACCCTTTTGATAGTAAGATCAAAAGTTTTATCGGTGGGCTCACTTCAAGACACGCTTTTAAACCAGATTCTCGTGCTCCCGGAATTCCGTATCTGAACATCTGCATGAATGACGATATGAGCGAACAGGCAAATTGGCATAACTTTTTCAAGTCCGAACGTTTTAAGATTATCATGAATGGCATTTAATAAACAGATGGATATCCATTCCCCAGCGAGTTAATGGCAGATTTCACGATACTCATTGGCGGGAATCAAAGATATTGGGTAAGTACACAGTAAGCCTTTTCAATCCTGTAGTTATTCAATTGTCGACATGGACTATCGCACAGTTATCTTGTTCGCACTATTAAAACTGCCATTGGCTGTCCACATATTGGTTCCATCAACAGCAATCCCCGTAGTCTACTCGCCTGTACCTGAATAAGTAGTAATTATCTGCAAATTGGAAGATTCCTTCTTGCAGCCAAATGTTCGGGCAATCAGGAAGAAAAGAAGGAGAAGTTTGTTGAAAACGGATTTGGTTTTCATAGTTAGATTTATGCAAAATTCAAAGGCTAAAGTTTCCAATTTTAAAACCAAGTCCGACATGAAAAAAAGGATTGTATTTAAGTGGTTATTTTGATCTGCCAAAGCTACATTGAAGTCTTTCTGAGTTGCAATTTGATCGGTAAAATAATTAAGTTCTTTGAGTTTTGATTATTGACTTATTGCTTTTATTTTTCATTCCCAGGCGGTTCTGTCAGATTTATATCTTCTGGTTCTTTCTCTTTTTTAAATTTCAATTTTCCAAATTTATAGGTGAAATTAATTCCGAAGGAGCGATACGGCAATTGACGCACATTTATCAAAGTGAAATTATCTCCTGTTAGATTGGTTTTCTGATTCACATACTCATTGAAAAAATTTGTGGCGGTTGCAGCAATACTTGCGTTCTTAAATAACTGCTTGCGAAAAGCAAAATTATAGGTGGAAAAGGATGGCATTGAACCCTGAGCATTAATTCTCTTTGAATTAAAGTTGCCGAATAATTCTAAAATCAGTGTGCTGTTTAGTTGATATGAAGCATTGATTGTTGTACGATAACTAAACCCATGAACATTTGCTGCTGAGGAAATACCTGTGAAAATATATCTTTCAAAACCCGAAATATTGGTTCGGATATTTAAATTCTTCATTGCAGGAATTGAAGCAAATATATTTAACCCGTAATTGTCCTCCCGACCAATATTCTGCCGTGTACTTATCGCCACATTAGTATAAGTTGAATCTCCAATTAAATATGCTGGATAATATTTGGTATATGACTGTATATCATCTACATTTCCCCGGTAAAATAGCGTTGAGCTAATGTTTGTGCCGTTTTCAAAATTTTCATTGTAGCTAAGTTCAATTTTGTTTCCAGCCTCAGGCCGAAGGTTAGGATTGCCTGTAGTGATATTCTTAGGGTCGCTGGCGTTAACAAATGGATTTAGATCACGATATTCAGGACGTTGAATCCGGTGTGTATAACTGATCTTTATTGTTTGGTTGTACTTTAATGTTTTTGATATTACCAAGGATGGAATCAGCGTATTATAGGGAGGAATGGCTACTACTCCTGAATTTTTGAAATTTGCCTTAGCCCTGGTATATTCATCGCGGAATCCCGCTTTAACATCAAATAATTTAAGTACCTTGAATGAAGCGGACAGATAACCAGCGTAGATATATCTTTTGTAATTAAGTACCGAAGACTGGCCGAAATTAAAATCATAAAGACCTGAGGTTGTGTTGAGCAAATAGACATCCGATGTCCCGTTTATATGGTCCGATTGGGTCTTTACTCCAGTTTCAAACATGGCATCATTACCAAGCGGCTGAATATAATTCACAACAAATTCCATTTCCTTTTGAAATCCGGGATTGTTTCCAACCGTACTGTTTAATGGGGCATAAGATAATAATTCTTGCTGTGCCTGCTGGTAATGAGAATAGTTGTTTGCGTTGGAAGAAATCCATGAGAATTCTAATTCCTGGTCTTTCTTTTTAAACTTCTTTTTGTAATTCAGGCTATAATCAAGAATTTGTGAGTGATAATAGTTGGTAATATTTATTGCATCATAAACATCTGATAATTGATTTCCCTTTACGTCCTCCATTATAGTCTGACGACTTGCTTTTCCCACATTATGGTTCCCAAAATACTCATATTCCACTGTTCCGGTAATATTATTCCTAAGATCAATATCCCAATCAAACCCAAGCCCTGATTGGTCTCCGTTTCGACGAAACTGTCCGGTTCCATTTTGAAGCAATTGCGAAGAACCTGACAGGTCATATGCTGAACGGTTCATCCTGTTTATTGTAGTGGAAAGCAATTGTGCATTCCCTCCTATAAAAGCATTGATCCCCAATTTACCCTTACGCACGTTCAGATTGAATGATTCGTTTTCCAAACGAGTTCCAACAGATAAAGAGATATTCCCGTTCACTCCCTGAGCTGTACTTTTTTTCAGGATGATATTTATTATACCACCAGTCCCTTCGCATCATATTTAGCACCTGGGCTTGTAATGATTTCAATGTTCTGAATCTGATTGGACGGAATGGACTGCAAGACATCGGCGATATTGCTGCCAAAAAGGGCTGATGGTTTTCCGTTAATTAAAAAACGTATGTTTGAGTTTCCCTGCAATTCAACATTGCCGTCAACATCGACAGAGACCTGCGGGACTTTCTTTAATACATCCGAAGCAACACCACTTTGTGAAGTAATATCCTTGTCAACATTGTAAACTGTTTTATCGATTTTATTCTCAATAATCGATTTCTCAGAAGTAATAATGACCTCTTTCAACATCGTTTGTTTGCTGGAGAGTTTAATATCTCCAAAGGCAATAGCCGAATTGTCCCTGCCAATAACAATGTTGAGTTTTTCATTGGTTGTGTAGCCCATGAAATTGATGGATAGTTTATAGGTGCCATTAGAAACATGAGTTAATTTGAAGTTTCCTTTACCATCGGATGTGGTTCCATTTGCAACTTTATTATCACCTTGAAGAAACAATCCTATTGTAGCATATTCGATGGGTTGACTGGAAACGGCGTCGATAATTCTTCCTGAAATTTTCCCGTCAGCAATATTTTCACTTTTAGCTTTGTTGGAAAGAACGAGCAATAATAACAATGGAGTGAAAAATATTCTCATAAAAGGCAATTCGGAATAAGCAACAAAGGTATGGATTCTTGACCTCTGAATACTACTACCCTCAAAACTTTGAAATTTACCGGTGTATTTTTGTGTTACCTACGTGATTTGAATGAGTCGGCAATCCCTTTACACTCCTCTCCTCCCGGGAATACCTAACCATTGGGGAAAGCGATGGATCAGGCCAGAGAATTATGATATGCACTCCGTATTTGGCTGCATAAATGGTAGTAAATCAATTGCTTCAATTGGATAAGGTACGGCAGTGATCCGGACATTCAGAAATAATTTGTCCGGAAGGTTTAAAATGAATACATTTAAAATCCAGCAACTGCTGAATTACTTCTAATTTTATCCCGCTGATTATTAATAGGATAATGCCTTGATTAAATATGGAGAAAAATTCAAATGCCATTTCACGACGCACCTTTATTGAAAGAACCGGAACTGTTGCGACCGGGCTGACTATACTGTCCGGAACAATAACAGAAGCCAATAACCTTGCCGAATCGAATGATAAAGATAGGTGTGCTTTTATCTACAAAACACCCTCCGGTACCCTAAAGGATAACATGGTGATTTGGTATAACGGGACTTTTTACCTGTTTACGATGTATGGCAAGGAAGATCAAAAGGGTAATGATTCGCTCTTTAACTCGGTATGGCTGGCAACTTCGGTTGATGGCGTACACTGGAAAGACGTGGGGACAGTGATTAAAAATCAGCCATTTGCCGTTTGGTCTCTTAGCGTATGGAAAGCGGGCGACAACTTTATTATGAACCATGGAAGTAATACCCCGGGAGACATCCTGCGCTTTTGGCGGTCAAAGGACCTCATAAACTGGGAGTTCCTGGGAGAGGAATATGCTGTGCACAAACCGGGAGGTCAGCGTCTGGACTGCATGAATGTACTAGCGGTTGAAAAAGAGGGGAAGACAGAATGGTACGGTTATGCAACCGGAGGTCTCTTGCGGTCAGAGGATGGAGTGAAATGGGAATGGAAGGAAGAGTTCAAACTTTCAGACCCCAAATGGAGTATTATCGAGGCCGGAGGTGGTGCACTTATTGGGGGGAAATACTATGTTACCTCAGGTTGGGTCCAGGCACTCCCGGGCGACTTTAATTATTCCACACTCACATTTGTTTCGGATAAACCCGATGGTCCGTTTCAGCCGGACTTCGAAGCCCTGAGGTTGAACGGGCACTCGGGTTATATCACTGTAGCACTTTGGGCCCGTTTCTGTCCCACCCCTGATGAATTACTAATCACTAACTATATCGTGGATATTCATTCCACTGTTCAAACATGGTGGCATGCCCCTATGAAAAAGGCAGTTGTCGACAAGGATGGACACCTCAGGATGGGTTATTGGAAAGGCAATGAGGCCATTAAAGGCGCTCCTGTCCCTCTCCAACTTAGCAATTGCACACAGCTGTTTCCTTTGCCAGAGAACCAGGTTGACAAAAAGGAAGCAGCCTTCAGCGCAGATGGAGATCTGGTGCGGATGAAAAGGCAACCGGGAGCTAATCCAAGCTATATCGGATATGCCGATCCTCTGACTACTGTAGTGTTACTTAACGAACAGTTTGATTCGATTAAAGGATTTGTTCTTGAGGGACGAATGAAAATTGATCCGCTAAACCCTGGAATCCTCAGCAAGGGAATTCCCGGAATCGGATTGTTTCTGGAAGAGAAACCTCTGAAAGGAACGGCTATTTTGTTTAATACCTGCCACCTCACCGAGATCGGGATTATGCGACTATCGGGTGAGGCACACTTCGACTGCAAGGATCGCATTGGGTTTGGTTGCGCTGCCGTGGCTGGTATTACAGAAGGGGCTATCTCCTCTTTCAGGTTACTGTTCCGACAAGAGACATTCGAGCTTTACCTCAACGACCTCCTCGTACAAACCTATTTTACCAATGGAGCGACCGGCAGAGTAGGTTTCATTGTCCGTGATGGAGAGGCAAAGTTTGACAACCTTCGTGCCTGGGAAATAAATCTCTGACAATTAAGCTGGCTTATCTTATTTTAGCGGTTTGTTTCAAGAGGCTCAGATAATTGCTCCCCTGTGTTAGTCCAGCCCTTTTTGTTTAAGATATTCAGACATAAGGTCAGCGATTTCAACATTGTTCAGGTCTGAGAATGGGAAATGCGTATTTCCGCGGATTCCAATTTCAGGCAGATGCACGAGTGTCACGTCCCCACCAATCCGATTCACTGCATCTCTCCACAACTTAGCCATAGCAAAACGGACACGCCAAAAATCCTGGCCCGGATTATCCGATGGAACATCGGGGATGTTGTCGCCATAATAAATAACAATGGGGATTTTAGTAAGTTGCTTAAATTTTGATACAGGAACAGCAACCGCTGCAAGTGTCCCTCCTGAACTCTCCATGGCCGGAGGTACCTCTCCTTCAGGAAAGGGGAANCCACTTCCGGGCTCATAAGCCACAATACCGCGAATATTCGGATTCTTTATTGCAGTTTGCCAACCCATTCCACCGGAGTGAGAGTGAGTCACAAGAATTGCCGGACCAATTTTTTTGAATAATTCAGAAACAGCATCTGTAACGATTTCCATATCAATAGGCCCGGTGGAAGGGGTCATCGAACGGAAATACTGGTTGAGCGTTTCAGGATCCCGTGAAAACTGTACTCCTTCAAAAAAGTTCGGCCATATACCAAGTCGAAAAGTGCCAAACCAGGACTGTTCATCGGGAATTGGTGAAATCGTCGATGCGGTAGTGCTTCGTCCGGCATTCCCACGTCTAGGCTGGTCAATAACATATACAGCAAAACCACGCCTTAAAAAGATATTCTGATACCCCTCCCTTCCGTCCGGCGTGGTCTCCCACGTTTTTGAAAACTGTCCTAATCCGTGCCACATGACAAGTGGAAATTTACGTGCTTTTTCAGGGATCTGATAAAACACATAAGCATGATCACCATGATAGGTTTGTCCTTCAGGAGCGGGTTTGTAAGGATTAAAAGTTCCGGGATTTGTAATCACGGTTCCGCCAATTGCAAAACTTCCCTGTTCCTGAATTCTTAGCGGATCTGACTTGCAATTTACCTTGTTTGTTGTGCATGTTGAAACAAGCGATGAGATTCCCAGGAACATGAAAACGGTATATCCATTTTTTTTCATCCTGCTTACTTTTAAAGTTTCAATTGTTGAACGCCTTCATTTTTATATAAAAATAAGAAGAATTCGGGAACATTTCAAACATCTTACCCCTCAGTCAATTATTGCAAATTACAGGAGCGATTCGGGCAGAGCGCACGGCAGCTTTCAGATCACAACGATTAAATTTAAAGCAGGTGATTGTCCGATAAACAGAACATCAGGTTTAATAAATGCAAGGTGGTTTTCTTCCGTCAAAGATTTCTTTGCATTTTTTTCGTTTCGGATGTAAAACATAAATTCCTTCATGTCATATTTTTTAGGGTTATTTATTCTTCGATGCTGTTATCCAAATGATATCGTCTGTAAAACGGCAGCCACGTTTACGTTACCCCCTACTGGCAGGTATTTTAACCTCCGACACTCGAAGGAGGAGTTTTACTTCAAATATACGTTTCCCTCTCAACAACCAAAGACCCGCATGCGCGAAGTATCCGGAAAAATCAAAATTCCCGGCTGAATTGAGTGTTTTCTCAACGGAAATGATCGTTTGCCAAAAGTATTCCGTGATCTGCAGAACCGAAACGGTTAAATGCGGTAAGTTTTTGGCCATTTGCACATCGGGAGAGGTTATCTGCGATAAGTTTTTGGTCATATGCAGATTGGAAATGATCAAATAATTTGTGTTTTAGCCATTTGCATATCGGAAACTCACATTAACATCCTGGTTTCTGTGAACACAACAAAGTAGTGAACCTGTGGCAGGGGGAATTAAATGAAAGAGTGGTAAAATTCTCAATTAATGAAAATATTATCAATTATTTTTTGTATATTTAGTTGTTTGTAATTTAATCCTTAAATACTTAATCATGGACTTTAAAGCTAAAACTTTTTGGGAAATGGAAAAAGAGTCCATTTCTTACCTGCACATGAATGAAAACTGGTGGACCAGATGGGCTGTTCTTGCCACAACAATTAATAGGCTCGAAGCATGCGAAAATGAGCTGGATGCCTCTTTCAAGGCACAGGATGCAAATGATCCCGGGGGACAGGTTGCCTATAAGAATAATCTATTGGATACATTTTATCACAAAATCTACAGATTGGGCCGTAAACTCCTCCTTTTTGCCAAGGTTTCGGGAGATCAGGCCCTACTAAATGATGTCTCCTTTAGCGAATCCTCGCTTCATAAACTTACCGAAAAAGAGGCGTTCATAAAATGCCATAGTGTCCTGCAACTTGGGAATAGCTGCCTCGACAAGACTACAGAGTATGGAATCACAGCTGATGAGCTAAAAGCTTTAGCCGATGAACTTTCTGAACTGGAGACCCTGCAGCCTTCGATCGGGATGATCACCAATGAACGGAAGAGTGCCGTTCGGTCGGTTAAAATACTGATCAAAGAGGGGAGTTTTATCCTTGATATGCTGGACGATGGTCTGGAAGGGATCGTGGATGATGACAATTTCCTGGAAGGGTGGTTTGCTATCCGGAAAATCAAGGGGCGGCCAGTTTACCATAAGGTTAAAGCCCCAGTTAATTAGTGCACAATAGTGACGGGCGGACTTCTTCACGATATGAAAAGGTCCGTTTTTCACAAATAACCTCAAAAAATCACACTCCAATGCCTGTAAAAAAATTAATTCAGTTTCTCGATGAGAATAAAGTGAAGTATATCACAATTCGTCATTCGAGCGCCTTTACTGCACAGGAGATTGCGGCAAAGGCACATATCTCAGGGAAAGAGCTGGCCAAAACGGTCATGATTAAGATTGAAGGTAAAATGGCAATGGCTGTTCTGCCTGCCTCTTTTATTATCGATTTTGACAGTTTAACCCTGATTTTCGGAACCCCAAATGTAACACTGGCGACCGAACATGAATTCAAGGATCTCTTCCCGGATTGCGAATTAGGGGCAATGCCGCCGTTTGGAAATCTTTATGATATGGAAGTTTATGTTGCAGAACCGCTCTCCCAGGACAAGGAGATTGCATTCAATGCTGGTTCCCATACCGAATTAATACGTTTAGGTTATAAAGACTTTGAACAACTGGTAAAGCCGCGGATTTTCAAATTTTCATGGATGCCGGATTCATTGCCGGGCGATCCCAGCGAAAGGTGGCAGGATGATCTATGATTCAGAATTTATTTTGTGTTTTCTTTCTAAATAAGTATTTGAAACTACCAGAAATCTGTACTCATTTAAACAGTTCGAAAGCGACCTTAATTTCACAAATAATATCCGAAATAACTTACTTATAGGCAATAACGGTATCCCCGGCAATAATTTTTGTTCCACTGGTCGTAACAGGAGTTCCTGTGGGAAGTACAACCACCAATGCGGCTTCATCGGCAGGCAGGCATATTTTTATATTGCCCTGCTCTCCCTTTGCAAGGAATTTCCTGGCAATCATATCAAATAAATCGACCTTGCACAAGGAGGAATAAGTAACTGTTTTCGCCTGATTATATGGGTTAAAGTACAGATATACCGGATATTTATTTTTGGCATAGAAATCAGTTGCATTGCAGTTGAGCGACAGAATACCCTCAACATCGGTTTTATGGACAATAGCTCCAAAAACACCGACAACAGAGGTACTGTATAAACTGAACATCGACTCCCGTGGTTGTCCGGTGGTCCATTTTGGTCCGTCACCTGTAGAAACCGGGGAGATACCTAAAAGCTCTTTTTTACCATAGTCATCCGATTTTCTGACTCCTTCATAACCAATTATACCGTGGGTTATATCTTTCAAATCAGGAAGAAACTGGTGTGCATCATCCACCTGGTCGGGGTAAAACAACCGGGATGCATTTACCACATTGAGCATATATTTCCCGATACTCCTGGCATATTGCGGTTCATATTTCACAAGGGGAACCAGTGGCCATGCCATTGCCACTGAATTCATAAAGAATCCGTATCCTCCGCCGTCAATAATGCTCCCCTGAAGGCCATCCACATCATAATCCCCCCATTTTTCGGCAATCACTCCCCATCCGGTGCGGCCATCCTTCGATTTGCATCCATCAAATATCCAGTTGAGTAGTTTGGTAACATCGTAATTGGTCCCCTGCTCGGCATTGAGTCTGGCAGCGGTGTATGCTCCAAATGGAAGCAAAATTTCGTAAAAGTGACTCTCTTTCTGGTTCATTAAAGCATCTGTAGCACTTTTAGCCCGTTGAAGGTACCGCTTATCACCAAATTTTTGATACGCTGAATATAATACCCAGGCATGCCCTCCGGCCACATCCTGCTGCAAAGGGATATTATTACGCATCCCTTTCATTCGGGAATAATCAAAATAAGAAAAGTCGTAGTTCCCATTTAGCACTGAATCTGATTTTAAGAATTGTTCTGCAATCGAATGGGTAATTAAAGCCGTATTTTCAACATTTGGGAAAAGCGCAGCAACACCATAATACAAGACGTTAGGATAGACATCATACCACCAGTCACGGCCATATCCGCCACCAGCCAAAGCCACTGCCGGATTGGTGTTGTTCATGACGATATTCCATTTATTGTCCCTGTTAAAGTAATTCTGGGCCATCTTCACAAAGTTAAAACCGTGCTGGTTGGTTTTATCTATCCCAATCAGGCCGGCACTTAATAATGAATTCAATGAGGTTAGCGCCTCATGAAACTCACCGTTATTCTTTTTTGGCCCCTGTCGGGCATCACCCATCACGGTATATAGTCCATAGGTAACCTGATCGATATTCCGACGTGAGCTGTCAAGCCAAATAAGGGGTCCATAAGAAGCCTGACTTTTAAAATCGAAAACAAGGCTGTCGAATTGCCTGGTCTTTTTCTGCCAATCAATAATTTTTAAAGGTTGAGGAATGTCGGGCATCTGAATTATCCGGGGCAATAAGGTCTGTGCAACCGGTTTTCCAAGCTGCGACTGGCACGAAATCAGACCTGAAACCAGTATTAATGCACTAAACAGAAGCGATATCTTTCTCATTTTGTACCGGAATATGAATCTTTCATAATATTTCTTGCCAACGGGATGGAGAGCATTTGCAATACGGCTACGATGATCAGAGAGTAACGGAGTGCAAAAGATTCCGAAACATAAAATGCCAGGAATATAAACAATCCTAACCCTGCGACTCTTCCGGCATAAAGGCCAAATTCATGGTTGAGGATATAGGCATACTGATTTCGGTTTTCACGTTTTGATACCACATCAATCACTTTCATCATAATCGGATAATAGGCGAGATCATGCAGGGGCTGGAAAAACACCTTACAGAGCACAAAGATCATTACGCCAATCATCGAAAGCTCAATTCCGTTAACGATCGTCCCGATAAGAAAGAGTAAAATCCCCATCCCGAAAATAAGAATCCTGTGTTTAGGCTTTGCAAATCTACCTAAAACATAAATGAGAATGGCAGTCAATCCACCGCTAATGCTTTGAATCAGTCCGAGAGATCCCTCTTTGCCGACATATTTCATAATAAGCATAGCGGGAGCTGTTACCAGGAATCCCTGCACCAGACCCTTTAGAACTGCCAGCAAAATTTGTTTGTTCCAGAGTCTGTCGAAACGAAAATAAAGAAAATCTTTTTGAACCGGATTTACAAACTTTCCGCGTGCCAGAGAAAAACACGCCAGGATGGTAAGTGCGAACACAATGAGTGTTACCACGCGATAACCCTGGTAAATATCGAAAACCACACCGAAGATCTGTTTCCCGTCAATTGAGGCAAGCAAAGCGCCGATTGCAAGTGGAATAGTGATATTTGCAATGGTAAAGAAAAAAGATTCGAGCCCGAAAAAATAATTCCGGTTTTCATCCCGGGTGGTATTGAGCGTCATCAGATACCGGTTTGTCCAGAAAAAACCGGACGCTGCTCCGATCAATGTACCTGAAACGACTAATCCGATCAATGTGATGTCTTTTACAAACATCATTCCAACCATCGACAAGCCGCTAAGCAAAATCCCAAAACTGTACAGGTGGGCAACTTTAAAGCTTTTAAGTAAAAAACCGTTAGTCAACGAGGTTATGATTATGCCAGTATACATAGCTACCTGGAATATTGCGACATAGCTGGTATCTGCAAAATAGCGCATGATGTAAGCCGCCATGAAAATCTCTACTACCGGTAATACCAGTGCATAAAGCATGTTGGTAATAAGCAGCACACGCATATTGTGCGGCATGGAAAGAAAAAATCGGAATTCAGAGGTCAGTTTTGATATCATTTAAAGTAAGAGGAGTTTATTTAAGATAAATTGAATTTATTTTTGAAATCGAAAGGTTGCCGATCACTTTATCGGTCTCAGTAAACCTTGGAATTGAATTCCTGATCTTCACTTATTTTATTTTGTATTTGTCCAAAGCCGATTTAACTGATGGATAGTTGTTCACCCGCTGCATGGTCAAAAGAGCTTCTATCGTAGATTCTGCACCAGAGTTAATATTAACACCATTACCAGCATTAATCGCATCATAACATCGTCCGGTATAAATTGAAAACATAGGGGTTCCGGCAACGTTATTGCCCAGAAACCAGGAAGCCAGATGACCTGCTAAATCTGCATACTTATCCTCTTGTGTAATCATATAAGCCTCATGGAGGCAAAAACCATAGGACGAATACCATACGCGATCTGTTCAAATGATTTTGCATTTAGGGAGGTGTACATATTATCAGAATACATTACATCAAAAGAATTTTTGTACCCGCTATTAATTATCCAGGGATAAAAATTATTGACTTCTGCCAGGGCTTTAGCGGTGTATTTAAGGTCATTCAAAAAGATCCCGGTCTGAAATAGGGCTGTTGCCTGATCATTTCCGTAAGCATGCCAGGTATTACCGGAACTTAAAAAGCACGAATACGGGAAATGGGAATCATCTCCTAATTGCATAAGAGTGATACCATCTGCCAATTTTTGGATATAGGTTTTAATTACCATGTCTCCGGTTGCCCGGGCATAGGGAATTAGTCCCAGGATTAATGTTGCCGCCTGGTCTGCCCCTTCAGGAAGCCATTGAGGAACATGAATGCCATTTATTCGAATAGTGTCCAATGGCAGATTCACCAAATCATTTTTTATTGCGTCAATTAGTTTGCTTACAGATCCATTCAATTGAGTTGCTAAAGGTGCATTTATCGTCTGGATAACAGGAGCAGCTTCAGTAAGTGCCTGAAGTGCCCGCCACGACCACCATTTAGGCTGATTAATACTTGTGATTCCAAGCTTGTTAATGACATTTCCTGCCTGCAGAAAGTTATAGAAATAGCCATTATCCGATTGCATATTGATGAGAAACCGAAGCAATCCAACGAGTTTTTTTTGAACCGACGTATCCGATTGAAAGGTGCTATTTCTCAGATAAAACAATGTTTCACGTGCCACATCATCCACGCAGGTAAAACCTTCATTGACGGCCGGAGTAGGAGTGTAATTGGGTGCATCTGCATAAATAGATATTCCTTCTCCTTTCTCTCCGTTGGGAAAAACGACCTGAACTGCCAATTTTTCCAAATGGGAAGTATTCAGAATTGACGCTGCAATCACCGGAGGTTGTACTAAAGGAGCCGGTTGAGGTGCAACACTTTGTTTCGAGCAGGCTAATGACAATAAAGAGAAAAGACACCCAGCGAGAGTAATCTGCAAAATCCTCATATTTTCAGAAATAATAAAATATTAATCCGTTTTAGGAAAGCTTGTTCGGAACAGATAATTAGAAACGTTAGTTCAAATTCAGAAGGATTTGAGAAGGATTAAGGATGTCTGAAAAGGCTTATTTAACCACGTAATGCTCAAAGAACCCGCAAAGGGCACAAAGTTAAAGTATTGTATACCTATTCTTTGCAACCTTCGAGTTCGTTCTTTGTGTCCTTAGCAGTTAAGAGGTTTGACCTTTTTAAACAACCTTATCAATCTTTCTTCTTTATCGGAATTAATTAATAACCTGTATTTTGTGTAATGCTACCACCTGATTTATCGATCTCGCCCTGAGGAATCGGATAGATATAATTTTTATCCTGGAAATTTTTACCCAATCCGACCAAAAATGTTTTGGCTAAACTCCAACGTTTTAAGTCATTGAATCGTTGTGACTCGAAACCAAGTTCAACTCTGCGTTCCTGGACAAGCCATGTTTTGATCTGCGTTTTATCAGTTGTCGCAGCATCCCTGTCGGGCAAAGTTCCTGCAGGTGGATAGGTACCTAAAGATGTCACTGAAAGTCTTGCCCGATGCCTTACACTATTGATAACAGCGATGGCTGCAGAAGAAGAACCTGTTTCGTTCAACGCTTCGGCCTTCCAAAGCATAACATCAGCCCAACGAATATATATTTTGTTACTTGGGGCATCATCATTCCCACTATTACTGCCACTCAATTCACCAAAATATTTGTAAACATTATGAGACGGAACATCAACCGTGTAATCTAATCTGGGATCATTTGGTTCAAATGCATTAATAAAATCAGTTGTTGGTGCAATAAATCCCCATCCTGCCAGTGCGCAAATTCCATTTCCGCTTCTAGGTGTTGTCAAAGACTCATGATCATAAGCAAAAATTACTTCATTTTCAGCAAACTTACTTTCAACCTTAAAATTGTCAAAATAATTGGCATTCAGACTGAAATAGTTCAAAGCTTCCAAGGAAGAAATGATAGTGATTGCGTCGGACCATTTTTGATTATATAATGCCACTTTTGCCTGCATAGCCAGGACTGCTCCCTGCGAAACTCTCCATTTTTCGGTTGAACTTGAATATTTACCGGCAGGAATTAAACCTTTTGCAAGGTCAAGATCTTTGCTGATCTGAACATACACATTTGCTTTGGTTTCTCTTTTTGCAACACTATAGGCATCAGCAAAGCTTTTCACGGCGCGAGAAGTAATGGCACATCTCCATATAAATTCACCAAATCAAAATAGTAAAAGGCCCTTAAGAAATAAACCTGTCCTAACAGAAACTTTTTAGTTGCATCGTCAATTCCAAGACTTGTTGTGAGCTTATCATCCGTTAAATAACTGATAGCGATATTTGATCTGGAGACACCATCAAAATCGTAACTCCACTGACCACCGATACCAGGATTCGAAGCGGTGAAACTAAAGTCTGAAAACTGATCCATCCATGCCTGATCACCATCGGGATTCCACTTTTTTTGCATATCGCCGGATGCAATATCCTGTAAAATAAAATCGTTCCGCAAAACTGTTCCGTTATCCCAGCCCCAGTTACCAATAATATTCAGTGTACTTGATAGTAGCTGATATGAAGAGAATACTGAATATACTACGGAGGCATGTGTTGGAGGTATTCCCTCTGTTAATATACCTATTGGGGTATTATGCAAATCTTTCTTACAGCTGACACTGAAAAAAATTAATAAAGCCGCCAGAATTCTACAAATTGATTTCATCTTCGTATGAGTTGATGTTTTATGATAAGAAGGAACTCGCAAGAAATTGTTCTCATCTGCCCTATAGCCTTGTGAATATGATCGTTTCATATTTTTTTATTTTTAAACTTGTTAATTATAACTTGACATTGATACCAAATAAAAATGCTTTTGATTGAGGATAAGTACCCTGATCCATATAATTGGTTGATTCAGGATCCAAACCAGAATATTTGGTCGCGGTAAACAGGTTTTGCGCTGAAATATAAATCCTTACAGCCTTTAATGAGGTATTTGATTTCCCAAATAGTGGAGGTAGCGTATAACCAATCTCCAGATTCTTGAGCCTTAAGTAAGAAGCATCTTCTACAAAAATGCTTGAATTTTTACTGCTACCATTGTCATTAAAAGTAGAACGGGGGATGGAATTACTGGTTCCTGCACCATGCCAGGCATTTAACGTGTTAACAGAGTGGTTAAATGGACGGGTATCATAATCAATAATCTTTTTAAGGTCGTTGTATCGGTCAACACCCTGAACTCCCTGAAAAAATACAGCAAAATCCAAACCTTTGTATTTGGCTGAAAAATTCAATCCGTAGGTCATTTTTGGATTAGGATTGCCGATATAGGTCCGGTCATTATCATTGATAATTCCATCTCCGTTCAAATCTTTAAATTTAATATCCCCGGGTTTAACTTCGGGATGAGGGGCACCTTTCAAATAACTGTCTATCTCACTTTGTGTCTGATAAATGCCTGTCATTTGAAATCCATAAAAAGAATTTAAAGGATGACCTGCCTCTGTTTTGGTAACGGCCCCATAGATACTTGGCAAATTAGGATGTAATTTGTCAACCCTGTTTGTTACAGTTGCAATATTGGCATTTATACTATATTTAAACGCATGATCATTATTCCTGTAGCCGGCAGTTAATTCAAAACCTTTGTTGCTTACTGCTCCTGCATTTACCATGGTTGGCTGCACATCTCCGACTAAGGTTGGCAGATTCAATGGCAACAGAATGTCAGATGTGGTCTTTTTAAAATAATCTACTGAAACAAAAATTTTGTTTTTAAGCATACCTAAATCCAAACCGATATTATCCTGATTGGTAGTTTCCCATTTCAAATCGGGATTGCCATATCGCAGAAGGGTACCCAACGGACTGTAAATTGAAAGAGAATTGTAATTGTTAAGACCGGATTGGTTCCCTAATTTCCCGGTACTGACTCTTAATTTCAAATCAGATACCCAGGATGCGTTCTTCATGAATTGTTCTTCTGAAATTCTCCAACCGGCCGAAACGGAAGGAAAAACTGCTTGTTGCTTATTGGCCGCAAACTGGCTTGAGGCATCTTCCCTGATACTTGCAGTTGCAAAAAACCGGTTATCGTAATTATAATTTGCTGAGCCAAATAAGGAGAATAGCGCCCACCGCGAAGCACTGCCACCATTCCACAAGTCCTGGGGATAACTTCCAAAATCAATATACTGGAATGCTGCTGTTGTATTACTATACCTGGCCCTGGAGGCACTTATTGCGGAGGTATTATTGGAGATAAATTCGCTGCCCAATAAGGCACTGATAGAATGCTTCTTAATCATTTTGGTATAATTCAGGGTGTTAGTCCAGGTGATGGTAGCATCCTGACCTCTGTCTTCTGCCAGATTTGTAGGACGATTCTGACGGCCGGTACCCTGATCAATTGCTGAACCTCCACCGTCATTATCTCCGAAATTTTGATTGAAGGCTTTATTATGCGTCATATTTAAATCAACGCCCAGGTTGGTCCTTAACTTTAATTCTTTTTCCCCTAAAAATGCATATTCTGCAAATACACTTCCAAATACTTTAAAGTTTGTACGAACGTCATTGGTAAAATAAGCCAAAGCAACGGGATTGGCGCTGAACTCATATTTGTTTGCACTTGCGTTCCAGGTTCCACCATTAGCCTGAAGGTTTTTTGCGTAAAAAGGTAAGTCGGTAAAAGGATCTGCTGCACTGTATGTCGGATCTGTTTTATCTTTATAAACAGGTATTACCGGTGGGCGAATAAAAGCATGACGAATAACACCTGGTGCATCACCGCTTGATGAAATTTTATCCTGTACACTGTTGGAAAGCTGAAGATTGGTCCCTACGGTAAAGCGTTCAGTTACGTTGGCATTGATGTTTGTTCTGAAATTTATACGCTGAAATTGGTCATTGTTAAAAATTACAATCCCATTTTGGCCATAATATCCACCGGAAATAAGGTACTGTACTTTATCAGAACCACCACTGGCTGATAATTGCAGGTTTTGTGATTTCCCAAGTACAAACAGCTCATGAAGCCAATCTGTATTGGCCAGATCTGTTCTTGTTTTATCTGTTGTGTAGGGATTCGTACCGCTATATCCAGAATTATTCCAGCTTTCTTCCATCTTATTCATATATTGAGTTGAGTTAAGCATTTTAGGAAGATTGGCCACTTGTTGAATACCACTATAAAAATTAATATCCAGATTAGATTTACCTATTTTGCCGGTTCTCGTTACAATTACAATTACACCGCCGGAAGCTCTTGCACCGTAAATTGCTGCTGCAGCAGCATCTTTTAACACTGTCATCGACCTAATATCTGCCGGATTTAAAAACGAAATACTGGTAGTTGGCAATCCATCTATAATGTAGAGCGGATCGGTGCTGCTACCAATAGTGCCCACGCCACGGATTATGACATTGATCCCATCGCCGGGAGCTCCGGTACTTTGAGTCACCTGCACTCCGGCAACCTGTCCTTGCAGAACCTGAGCGAAATCGGCAACCCTGCGTTGTTCCAGGTCTGCCATGTCCACCGTACCTACTGCTCCTGTTAAAGCAGCTTTTTTCTGGGTCGTATAACCCATGACAACCACTTCGCTCAGTGCCACTTTATCTTCTTTAAGAACAACATTGATAACAGATTTTCCATTTGCCGGAACAATTTCCTGCAAAAATCCGATAAACGTGAATACAAGCGACTGAGAACCTCCGGGTGTTAAGGTAATTGAAAACTTTCCCTGGGGATCAGCAAGAACCCCATTTTGGGTATTTTGCTGCATGACCGTTGTACCCGGAACATTATTCCCATTTACATCCTTAATACTCCCGGATATTTTCGTTTGAGCCAGAAGCCCCTGACTCGTTAAGACTGTAACGAGCAGCAAAAGCCATACATAATTAAAGTTTGATTTCATTTAGTTAATTTTTAAAGTTTGAATTCGAAATATTTGAGCTATTTTATTTATGAAAATCAGGATCCATATCAGGTGTTCTCAAACCGGCCACCTCATCGGCCATAAGTATAAAAACATTCCAGCATAACCCTTTGGTCGATGGCCACCAACTATCGGTGGTAGTCCATTTGGTCGGTATAAATTCCTTGCTAAAAGGCCATTGGGCATGGAGATATATCTCTGCCCAGACCCTGTTTTCCATCAAGTCGGATGCCTTGTTCCAGGAGTGCCGCAATCCAACTACATAGGCACAATATTCTGCCCTGAACCAACTTCCTCCGTTGTAATAAAACCCGTCACTCTTGCCATCACTGTAATTATCCTCTCCAAATTTTTCAAAAGGCTGATAATCTTTACTGAGATAGGTAAATCCCTTGGAATCACCGGTTAATCTTACACAAATGGGAGCTGTAGTTCCATACTCAGGATGAGGTGAATTGGAAACTTTATTTAAGACTGGAATCTTATCAAGCTGATTTTTAACCATTTCATCGGTCAGAATCGGATTGTTAAACAACCACAAAGAGAAGAATTCAGGTTCGAGGTCCGTCAGGGTAATGATGTCCGGGAATTTGCGATCGAACAGTAAATGTTTCCTCTCCAGGTCATAAAAATTCCTGTATTCCTGTTCCGCCATTTCAATACGTTGGCGGGAAATATCAAACCCCAGTTCCCGAATAGTTTTCAGCGCGATGGCCAGCATTCCCTGGTTCACACAGAGCCGGTCTGTTTTTGGATTAAAATCAACGATATCAACCTGACTTAAAGAGAAATGAGCTTTACATTTGCCATCTCCGGCCTGATCAAATTCATTTAACACATACTCAACCGCTTTGGCTATTTTTTCGTGTGGAAGGGAAGCGTTAAAGCGACGTTTATTCACCATTGCCCAGATCAGCCATTCAATCGTGGCCTCGTTATCCTTTGCCTCCACGGATCCCATCAGCGGGGTGATGATCGTCCCAATGCCCCCATTTTGCGTTTGTGTTTTACCCCATTTATCCCAGAGGGCAAGATTCAGCTCTTTATTGTAGGTGGATACTGTTGAGAAAAATGAATCCCTGTTATACATATCGGGTGCATAATTCATATTGGGCACATTCAACGGTGTAAAATCCTTTGTATCTGTAATCCAGGTTAGCATATTGAAGTTGGCATACATCATTTTTTCAATGAGCGATCCCTTAAAGCCTAACCCTTCGGCGAGCCTCGATTGGGAAGAGATCATGAATTGCTGATGCGATTTCCATGGTTCGGCAAAAATATAGGTCGTTTTGGACATCTTCTCTCCTAAGGGGAGCATGTTATATGGTTCCTCCTGTGGCTGGTGTTCGATAAAGTTCAGATCCTTTATCTGCAATTTGCAATCCTTGCCTGACTGGGTTCCGATAAATAGGGAGACGCTGTCATTTTCAATATAAGGGACCAAAATACTGCCCTTAAAAAGGGTCCATTCGTTTTCAACGGCAGTGAAATTATCGATGTACTTTACTCCGTCTTCCAGCTCAATGGTTTTGACCCCATTCTTAACCCTGAATAGTTTAAGTGCAACAGGCGTATTTCCTTTACACAAAAACGAAATGGTGTATATCTTCTGATCTTTAAACGGAGCCATAAATTCTATCCCTGCTCTCCCTCCCGGATGTCCGGTTATCGAAATGACGCCATTGTTATAGGTCACTTCCATGTTTCCCACACCATGATATGGATTTTTCAGTTGAAGTATGGTTGTTGTGCCTGCATCAAGGTTGTCCATTTCGCCGAAGGTTTGGCTGATGTAATGATTATCCGCCCTCTGTTCCTCTGAAGTGGCAACTGCAAATAATTCAGGATCAGGCAACCTGCGCATTCCAACAAAACCTCCTCCGCGCCCGGTAAAGCGACGTCGCGTATTCCGGGTAAACTGATTTTTATAACCGGCATCAGTTAAAAATCCAACTACGAGGTTCTCAGATGTAACAAATCCAGCGGCAGGAAACATTTCGTGCACAAATCCACCCGGAAAATTATCGTGCTCGAAAGTGACATAGCGCTTTGGATGAATTGCCGGAATCGATTTTTCCTGCAGGATATAATACATTCCGGGCATCGACGGCTGAAACAGCTCAATACTCTTTTTTATCAGGTTATCATTAACAATCTCGTAAGTTACTGATGCCGAAAGAATGGCATCAAACTCCTGAATATACGAATCCCGCTTTAGAGTTATTCGTTTTGTATCTCCGGTCCACTCCTTACCCGTCCAATGAGGCAGGATGGCTTCTGTACTTAAATCCAGATTGAACAAATGCATGGAGAATTCTTCCGTATTTGTGACAATCGGGCTATTCCCATTCCAGATGTTTACGCTAAAGCCGCTCTTCTCATCTCCGGAAACCTTAAGCGAAAGTTGTTGACCAGAGACGGTTGAAGAGAATAGAAATGGTATCAGACAAGCCAGTAATGTGGTTAAACTGCTTTTTTGGAGTAACATCGTCAGTATTTTAGACGTTAGTTTTAAAGGGAAAATTCATCTCAGAACCTCTTTCAGGATCTCAGCACGGATTTTTGGTCAGGATTATTTTAAAACATCAGATGAATGTGGTGAGTATCTCAGAAATAGAGAGCCTTGCACCACAAATCACTTCATCGCTTGCACCATAATACATGAAAATGTCATCCCCTTTCACATAATGGCCATTGGTAAATACAACATTTCCAAAGAATCCGGTTTGCTCATAGGTTTGCAATGGTTCCATGATCGGTTCCCTGCTCCGTTCAAGAACTTTTGAAGGATTATGGATATCGAGCAACATAGCTCCCAGGCAATAACGGTGATCACTATTTGCACCATGATAAATAACAAGCCATCCCTTGTCAGTTCTGATCGGCGCAGCGCCTGCTCCGACACGTGCCGAATCCCACATTCCCGGTCGGGAAGTTGCGATGCATTTATGTTTCCCCCAATGGATAAGATCGGGTGACTCGGCCAGCCAAATGTAATTTCCACCCAGTTCAGGGCTGCTCGGGCGATGAAGTGCATAATATTTTCCGTTAACCCGCTCTTCGAAAATCGCACAATCCTTATTGTGGGGCGGGAAAATCATCCCTTCGCGGCTGAAGCTTTTCCAGTCGTTAGTTTTGATCAGACCTACGCCAACTCCATATTCGGATACTTCTGTAAACGAGAGATTGAATCCCCCCTCCATTGTTGCGACGCGGCAATCTTCAATTCCAAAAGTCTCCAGTTCCCCTTTTCCGAAAATGGGGGGATAACCTTCTGCCTCTTTAAATTCAATTCCATCTTCGCTACAAACCAATCTCAGGTAAGAGAGCGTTGTGAGGTAATCTTTTTTCTTATAGTTGATAATTCGCGGATCGGAAGCATCGAGGTCCGGATCGTTTTTATCGAAACTCAGAATCTCGATTTCCCCTTTACTATTATATACAGGAAAGCTTATTTTGCCTTCAATCTGAATCGGACGTTCGGCTACCCTGAGGAGTAACCATATTTTCCCGTCATATTGAAAAACACCGGGATTCAGCAGGCAGATGATCTGCATCCCTTCGATACCAGATTTTAGATCAGAAGGACGGAGAAGCGGATTACGGGCGAATCGGTTTGAGATATCCATAAATAGAAGTTTAGTTGATTGCAAATGTAGGCCCAGTCAACCTAAACCTATGTCCGCCCTGTTCCCGATCTTGTCCGGAATGTTACAAAAAGGCGACTATTTAGGAAATATTCTCAAGTTTAAGTGCGATTTCAACTTTTGTCCAGGTTTTTTCGGTATTCCGAAGGTGAGCAGCAAAAAGCTTTGTTAAAAAGTTCATAAAAATGGGTTCTGCTTGTAAAACCGGTTTGGTCAATGATTTCATTTACGTTAATGTTGGTAGACTTGAGAAGCATTGAGGCCTTACTCAGACGTCGCTGGTTTATCAGTCCATGGGGTGTTGTGCCAAGTATTGATTTGGTTTTGTTGTAGAGGGATGACTTGCTGATTGCCAGTTTATCACAAAGCATTTCAGATGAAAGTGTCTCATCATCGATATTCTCATCAATAAAGCTAAGCAATTTTTGAAAAAAAGGATCCGGAATTTCCTGAACCAAGGTTGCATTACCGACATGTGTTCCAAAGTGGTTTTTAATGTTAAGCCTTAACTGCAGCAGTTTTTCGATGCGGATTTTCAGATGCCCTGAATGAAAGGGCTTAGGAATATAGGAGTCTGCACCAGCTTTGAGACCAGCAATCCGGTCTTCAATTTCAGCTTTGGCAGTAAGGAGAATTAACGGCAGGTGACTGGTATCGAAATTTTCGCGTAGCTTGCTGCAAAGCTCTATCCCATCCATCTCCGGCATCATGACGTCAGAAATGATTAAATCAGGTTTGTCGGACAGAACTTTCCGATAGGCTTCTTGTCCGTCAGCAGCAAAAATAAGATTGTAATCTTTCTCAAGAAAATCCCTGAGCAATATCAGAATATCAGGNTCATCATCCACCAGAAGAAGTAACGGTTTGTTGATCAAAAACTCCAGGTTTCCGGTTGGCGGAATGGGCGTTGTCTCGTCAATAAATTTAATCTCCTCCAAATCATCTAATGACTCATTGATTAATGGAGCTGAACTCAACTCGTGAAGGTCAGGAAATATGCAACTGAATTTTGTCCCCTCATTCAACCTGCTTTCAAAGTTTATACTCCCTTTCAGCAACTCTACCAACCCCTTGGTTACTGCAAGGCCAAGACCAGTGGACCGGTATCCGGGTAAGCTCCCCTTTTTGGTTGCTGATGAAATCCCAAATGGTTCAAATACCCGCTGAAAGAATTCAGGTTTTATTCCCATTCCTGAATCTTCAATTTCGACAGTCATGGCAGACTCCTGCGACTTCATCAATACCTTTACAAACCCGCCAGGCTTATTGTATTTGATTGCATTTGAAATAAGATTAGTGATAATTCGCTGGAATTTATCTGCATCGGTTTTAAAGATAAATTGAGGATCGGAAGTAAAAATCTCGCATTTAATCTCCTTTTGTTGAGCCAATAGTTCAAGATCCGACATAACTTCAACTACAAGTTCGTAGGGTTTTGTCAGTTGTATATTCAATGGTTCTTTACCCTTTTCAAGTTTTCGGAATTGCATAATTTCCAAAACCAATTTCTGAAGTTTAATGCTGTTGTTATAAACTTTTAAGATACGCGGGTTTTCAACAGCATTCCTGGTATCCTCGAGTAACGCATGGATGTGGGAGGTAATCAAGGTAAGTGGAGTGCGAAACTCATGGGCAACATTGGTAAAGAACTCAATTTTGTATTTCTGCAGTTCCTCTTCCTTTTTCTGCTGAAACTCCAATAATGCCGCCTCTTTTTTCCGGGCTACCCGATTTCGGTAAATCGCGAAAATCAAAAGCTGGATTCCAATAAGAAAAAAGACATAAACAACAATTGCCCAAGGTGTTCTCCAAAAAGGGGGATTGATGATAAGCTCTATATTTCTTATATTCTTTGACCAGTTGCCATTCTCATCACTAACCCTTAGTTGCAATGAATAGTTTCCAGGTTCCAGATTGGAAAAACTAATGGGCAGATTCTCAGGATTGACAATCCATTCATCATTAAAGTTAACCAAACGGTATGATATTCTGAACCGTTCCTGTCCCCAGTAGGCAAGCGGGGAGACATAAAATGTGACAGTATTCTGATTGTATTTGAGATTCAGCGTTTTTTGAAGGTTTATACGACTTGTTAAAGCGCTCTCTATCCCTATTTCTACGGGAATATTCCGTATAAGAAGCTGATTAATGGCGATAGGAGGAAAATAGGAGGAAAATTTAATCTCATCGGTTTGAATAATGTCAACACCCATGGTTCCGCCAACATAAAGTCTTGCAGTTCTTTGATCGAAAAAAGAAGCCCCATCGCTATATTCATAGTTTATCAAACCATCGTTCACATTGAAATTTCGTACATTTCTCCTGCTGCTATCTATCAAAGCAATCCCCTGGTTGGTAGTGACCCATACTCCTCCCTGATTATCGCGCTGTATCGCATGAATGCTTGTGTTTGACAGATCCGACGGAACTTTTATGGCTGTTAACTTGGTTGAATCTGAAGCCAACGGCAATAAATTGAAAATTCCATTACTGCTTCCGACCCAAATCGGATCATTCAGGTTAGCAAATACTGAAAGTATATCGTCATTCTTAATAATATCGGGATGAGAGACAGTGGAATACTGTGAAATGACATTCCTGGTTAAGGTGTTATAAAGATATACCCCTAGCCCCCTGGTTCCAATCCATATGGCTCCCTGTTTCTGTTCAGCCAGGGAATACACAATCTGTTTTTGCTGTCCGTTCACCGAAATGGTTCTGTCAAGCACAAGTTGTTCACAGTTAACAGGCATCGAGTTGTTCTTGTCCAATTCTATCCGGATAACTCCTGAACCACTCGTCCCAAGGTAAATCTGCTGATTACTGTCTTCCAGGATACGATATACCGAAGCAAAATATAGTGGATTATCCAGTTTAAAATCGCGTGGAAAGTTTTGGATTTTCCGATAATCGGGCGAGATTATATCAATCCCTTTACCATCTGTTCCAACCCATATGGATCCATCATTGCATTCATGGAATGAGAGAACCGAATTATTACTGAGCCCGTTTTTAACCGAAATTTCTTTAATATGATTACCATTGGTATCAAAAATATCAATTCCGCCTCCCTTTGTCCCAATTAAAACATGCTGTTTACGTGTCACCAAAATACTTCTCACAATTGGATAGGATAGCTGGTTAGATGCCAGGCTCTTATTTGGAAATTGGGCAAGTTTTAGGGTATAAACGCCATTCCCGTCTGTACCAATCCAAAGTTCATCTGAATCTGTTTCATATATACTCAATATCCGCGTGGCTATGGGATTCCGTATAAATTGGTCCGTGACAATATTGTGTGACTCAAAATTATGGGTAAGGAGATTAAAACTATAAATCTTCCCCTTCTCAGTTCCGGCCCAGAGTCGGTCTCTGACCTTCGACGGAGAAAAGGAGGTTATTACATCATCCGGAATCTTAAGCGGCTTAATCTGCCTGGCATCAATATCAACCATAAATGCTGCCCCGGTTCGTTGGGTGATCAGGATATAGGGACGCTGATTGATCTGAAGTGCCATTGATGATGAGAGAGTTCCGGTTATGGGAAGCTGCAAAACGGCCTCCAGTTTGCCCCCTGAAATCTTCATTAATTGACCGAGGCCGGAAATGCAGTAAGCCTCGTTACCTACCAGATGAACTTTTTTAATATTAAGGGAAGCCGAAACTGAATATTTTTCAAACACAATTTTATTAAATTGCATTTTAATACTGTCGTAGCGAAAGATACCACGCCCCAATACTGACACAAGAGCACCAAAACTATTTGAATATCCGACAGCTATGTCATTTTCATAATTCACCTGCTCCGATTCCTGATTAAAAAAGGGGGTAAACCGATCATGAATATTATCGTATAATCCAACCCCCTTATTGGTCAGTACCCATATAAATCCTGATGCTGTCGGGTAGAGTTCCCGGATCACGTGATTATGAATGGAACCTGAACTTCCTCCGGGTAAATAAGTAACAATATTACTCCCATTGTATTTGTTAAGCCCATTCCAGGTTCCAAACCATATATAGCCTTCGGCATCTTTTACAATAGTATTTACAGCACCGTTGGATAAACCTTCACGACGCGATATGGAATGAACATTTGTTCTGAATTCGGCTATTAATGAAAACGAAGATAAGAAAAAGAATATAGCAGTCAGGAGTTTTCGGGGCATCTAAAATTAAAATCAAGTGCGTGGTAAATTTAAAATAAAATGGGAAATTACGAGTATGATAAATCCAGTCATCAAGTAATTTCAGCTTAAATTTACCGAAGATGATAAACCCATAACAGATCACTATAACTTTTTATTCCTTTGCGAGGTTGAAGATTATCTCACTTCTTCTACAAATTTGCCCGTTATATTGCGCGGTTTTTCATTTTCAAGGAATTATAAACATTAATTTCACGAAAAATATCGAAGTATCAAAAAAATAGATTGACCAGCTATGGAGTGACTTTCTATGGATTTCTGCTCTGAATCTCCAATTCCAAAGGCAGATCTTTTTAAAGGCCTTTAAGAAGCGTTTTCGGATTGTTTCGAAAAGGCTAACCTGATCAGCCTGAGTCCGATTTCACCTGTCTTATAAAAATTTTAAAAATATTATTCTGAATACACAAAAATCAAATAAAAATTAGAATATTTGTACTGAAAAACGTTTTTCGTCTAATCGTATTGAAAATGATTAAAGAAGAAATTATTCGCGGTGAAATTGTTGAGGTAGCAAGCAAGCTATTTCAGCAATACGGTCTGTTTAAAACCACCATGGAAGACATTGCCAAAGCCGCCGGAAAAGGAAAGAGTACCCTTTATTATTACTTCACAAACAAAGACGAGGTTTTTGAAGCAGTAGTAACCAAAGAAGTCAGTGAAGTCCAGACCATTGTGCTTCATGCAGTCGAGGAGGTGAAATCTGCCCGGGAAAAGCTCAGAATCTATGCTGCCACAAATTTCACTGAATTAAGAAAGAAAGTCATTTTTTTTAAAATGGTTAGTGGTGAATTGCAGGGAAATATTACCCAAATCCAAATAATGTATAAGATGCGGTCAAAGTTCGATTCCAATGAAGTTGAATTTTTAAAAAACATTTTGCTGTTCGGGATAGCTTCGGGTGAATTTACGGCCATCAAGGAAGAGGATGCCGATCTTCTTGCACATACCCTGGTCAGTGCATTCCGGGGTATTGAGGTCGACTTGTTTATCGATAATCAGCTGACCGGATTGGAACAACGTTTGGATATGGCTTCCGGAATACTCATCAGAGGGTTGAGTTGACACCCTTTTTTTTATTCCTTTTTCGACTAAAATACGATATACGTATTATTAATTGTTTAAAATCAGGTATCATGAGACGAATGAAACAATTCTTCATCTATTCAGCTATTCTTAGTGCAATTTTGATGAGCTGTTTTAGAGCCCAGCCAACTGCAACAATCTGTGAAAAGGTTATTACAGTTAGGACCGCCAAAGTACTAACTGCAGAAAGTACAATCGTCCTGCATTACAGCGGCACTGTAGAAGCCTCCCAAATAATCCCTTTAACTTTTCAAACCACCGGAACGGTTCAGAAAATTTATGTAGAGGTCGGCGATCTGGTAAAAAAGGGTCAGTTACTTGCCAGTATTGACAACTCTGACATGTTGAATATCTATAATGGAGCTCAGGCTAAATACGATCAGGCTAAGGATGCCTATAATCGTTTGAAGTCGGTTCACGACCAGGGAAGCCTGCCTGAGATAAAATGGGTGGAGATGGAATCAGGTTTGGAGCAGTCAAAGTCAATGCTAGAACTGTCAAAGAACAACCTGGAAAAATGTAATATGCGCGCACCAGTTTGTGGACTGGTCGGTCATAGGAATATTGAACCGGGACAATCTGCAATTAGTGCTGCACTTTCACCAATTGAACTGGTAAAGATAGAAACCGTTTATGTGAAAATCTCAGTTCCCGAGATAGAGATCAGCAAGATATCCAAAAGACAAAGGGCTACATTTTTTGTAGCCGCATTGGAGGGGAAACAGTTTGAAGGGGTCGTTACAAATGTCAGCCCAATAGCCGATGTGATATCACGAACATACCCGGTAAAGATCAGTATAATGAACACAAAATATGAACTTAAACCGGGAATGGTATGTGATGTTACACTTAACCTGGAAAGGCCTACAGCCGCCCTGATTATTCCATACAGGGCAGTCAGTAAGGATAATGATGGAAAGACGTTTGTTTATGTTGTAACGGATGATGGCAAGCGGGTAAAGAAACAAACTATTTCAGTCGGGTTCTACCATGAATCAGGAATTGAAGTTCTTAATGGCCTAAGCTTAAATCAGGTAATCGTTGTGGAGGGGAAAGAAAAATTGTCAGAAAATAGTTTAATCTCTTTCTCAATATGAGCAACAGGACCGGAATTATTGAGGTCGCGATGCGGAATCGCAATATCGTAATGATTATTTCTGTAATACTGATGATCATTGGTGTGATTGCATTGCAAAAAATGCCCCGTAATGAGTTTCCGCAGTTTACAATTCGTCAGGGAGTAATCGTGGGGGTTTATCCAGGGGCTACATCAACCGAAGTAGAGGCGCAGCTTACAAAAGTTGTTGAGAACTATATCTTTGGATTCCAGGAGATCAAGAAAGCCAAAACCTACTCCCACTCTAAAGAGGGCATCATGTATATTTTCGTCGAACTAAACGACAATGTAAAAAATGCCGATCAGTTCTGGTCCAAATTAAAACACGGTTTAAGTGAAGTAAAGAGGACCCTCCCAACAGGTGTGCTGGCGTTAATGGCCAATTCTGATTTTGGGGATACATCGGCATTGCTTATTACACTCTCATCAGACACGAGGAGCTATAAACAGTTGGAAGAGGAGTTGAAAAAACTGGAAACATTGTGTCGTAAGATCACTGCCACCTCCAAAATAAAGCATTACGGGTTGCAAAAAGAGAAGATTTTTATAAATGTGAAGCCGGAAAGGCTAAATGAATATAACATCAAAACCCTATCGTTACTTGGATCATATCAGTTAAACGGAATGGTGAACTATGCCGGGGTGCTGAAAGATGGTAAAATGGACCTTGCTGTTCATTTACCATCCAGTTTCGCCATCGAAAAAGACCTGGCTGACCAAATTGTCTATTCCGACCCGATGGGGAATGTGGTACGGTTAAAAGATATTGCCAATATTGAACGCCGTTATGAGGATCCAGATAGCTATATCAGGCAGAACGGGAAAAAAACCATTCTCCTCTCCCTTGAAATGCAGCCCGGAAATAATATTGTCCAATATGGAAAAGATGTGGACCAGGCAATAGCAGGATTTCAAAAAAGCTGCTCAAAAGATATTACAGTGGCCAAAATCTCTGAACTTCCAAAGTATGTTGATGATTCGGTAACTAATTTCATGAAAGAGTTCCTCATCGCCATTATTGCAGTAATCCTGGTTACTATGCTGTTGCTGCCATTCCGGGTGGCTTCGGTTGCAGGTATTACCATCCCGATTTCGGTGCTCATAACTTTAGCCATCCTCTTTTTTTTAGGGGTTGAACTGCATACTGTTTCGCTGGCTTCCTTAATTCTGGTATTAGGGATGATTGTCGACAATTCCATAGTGATTATAGACAACCATGTTGAAAAAATCGACCATGGAATATCACCCTGGCATGCAGCAATTGCCAGTGCCAGTGAACTTTTTATTCCTATTGTAACGGCAACACTGGCTATAATCGTGACCTATATTCCACTTGGATTAATGGTACCTGGCACTGCAGGAGAATTCCTAGAAACAATGCCGATTGTCGTAAGTACAGCATTAATTGTTTCAATTGCTGTGGCCACATTACTGGTCCCATACCTGAATTTTGTTTTTATTAAAAAAGGATTAAAAAGTAAGAACAGGCCCAAAAAAGGAAAGTCTTTTTTGGAATGGCTTCAGGGTTGGTATGATGTTACTCTTGAAAAAGTTTTTAAACACCCAAAATATGTAGTAACTTCCGCTATTGTACTGGTTGTTGTGGCCCTAATTATTATTAAAAGCACTGACCAGCAACTATTTCCGGAATTGGAGCGAAACCAGTTTGCAGTGGAGGTTTACCTTCCCACCGGATCATCGCTCGAAAGTACAGCCCAAGTTGTTGACAGTCTGGAAAATGTTCTTTTAAATGATAAAAGGGTTACCAATGTTACCAGTTTTATAGGTGCCAGTTCACCACGTTTTCAGGTGGCTTACGCTCCAAATATGCCTTCTCCCAACTACGGACAATTGCTGGTCAACACCGTCTCGGATAAAGCGACTCGTTTAATTGTGAATGATTATGGTGCAAAATATGCTGACCATTTCGAAAATGCCCATGTAAAATTCAAAGTACTTGCTTTGCAGCTAAATAAAGCTTCTATTGAGATCAGGATTTCTTCCGATTCTGTAAAGGATATAAGGAAGGTTGAGGGCCAGGTGAATGATATACTGAAGAATACACAGCATATAGCATGGTCGCGTACCGATTGGGATCAGATGCAACAAAGTATCAAGGTAAACCTCGATCGGGATAAGGCTAACCGCATGGGGTATTCGAAAGGATTTGTATCGACATCGTTAATGGTAGGTCTCGATGGATTGCCCCTTACCACAATATGGGAAAATGATTATCCGGTGGAAGTTCGGCTGACCCAGGAAGATGGAGGAAAGAAAGGGATTAAAACAATTAAAGATCAATATATAACCTCCCTAACAAGCTTTTCTGCATCTTCCTTGCGCTCCTTTGCCAGCCTGTCCCCGGAATGGAGTGAAGGGACCATTGTTCACCGCAACGGCACTCCCACATTGACCTTATTCATTGATAATGATTTAACAGGTGTGGCGGCAAAGATGTTCGACGAAATCAAGCCGAAGATTGAAAACCTGAAGCTACCTGAAGGAACTTCTATCAGTTATGGAGGGGACTATGAAGGTCAGGAAGAGGTGTTCACTCCAATGACCATTGCTTTGGCATTGAGTATCGTTATCATATTTTTCATCCTGCTGTTCCAGTTTAAAAAAGTAAAACTCTCGCTTTTAATCATGTCCTCCATGCTTCTGACACTCCCGGGTGCAGCTATTGGATTAAAGTTGATGGGATATCCGTTTAGTATTACAGCATTTGTGGGCATTTCAAGCCTATGCGGAATGGTGGTTCGAAATGGAATTATTCTTATTGACTATGCCCGGGTGATAAGGGGAAAGAATAAAATGCCTATACGGGAAGCGGCACTTGCAGCCGGGAAGCGGCGTATGCGTCCGATATTTTTAACATCTGCAGCAGCATCGGTAGGTGTTGTTCCCATGATTTTGAGCCGTTCACCCTTGTGGGGTCCTCTTGGGACAGTGATTTGTTTCGGATTATTGGTTTCAATGGTATTAACCTTATATGTACTCCCGATTATGTACTCCTGGATGTACAGCGACCGGCCCAAAGAACAAGTGCCCAGGTCAATGTCTGCCGATCGTTACCAAAACCGTGGAAACAAGTTGGTACCACCTGCTGCTCTGCCTTTAATAGTAATTCTATTCCTGGTATTCAGCTTTCAGGCAACTGCTCAATCCTTAAGTTTAGATTCATGTAAACATCTGGCTCTGAAAAACAATGCTCAGGTCAGGAACAAAATGATTGATGTCCAGTCCTCGGAACAGGTAAAGAAGGCTGCATTCACCAAATATTTTCCGCAGGTGCAGGCAACTGCACTTTCATTCCGGTTTGATAAACCTTTATTCGACATGAATATACCGGGAGGTAATTTTCCGGTATACGATGGAAATCCCGCCAATCTGGCAACAGCCACACAATTTGCCTATTTCCCGGGCATGGCTATCTCGATGTTCGAAAAAGGAACCGTCGGTTTGGCAACCGCTACGCAGCCTCTGTTTGCAGGAAGACGTGTTGTTACCGGAAATAAACTTGCCAACTCTTGGCGTTGAAGTCAATCAGATTCAATTAAATGCTACACAGCATGAAATTATGTTTGAAACCGAACGGCAATACTGGCAGTTGATAGAACTGGGTGAAAAGATGAAAACACTGGATCGGTATATCCAAATGGTTGATACGCTGCATAAGGAGGTAAACGCTGCTTTTCAGTCCGGTCTCATTATACGAAACGATTTGCTGAAGGTAGAACTGAAACAAACCGAACTACAAATGAACAGGCTAAAACTGGAAAATGGAATAGTACTGTCGAAGATGGCATTGTGTCAGCTCATCGGCATAAGCTACAATCAGTCCATCAGGTTCGCTGAAAATCCGATCAGCCCTGACAATCCGCAAATGATTTATACGGATCATCAGCTGGCTTTGACTAAACGGTCCGAATACCAGTTACTGCAAAAAAGCACTGAAACCGAAAAATATCAGACCAAAATGCTGCTGGGTGAATATATGCCACAGCTTGGAGTTGGTGTAGGAGCCATGTATCTCGATGTATTGGAGGGAAAGAGTTCAACTGCAGGAATGGTTTTCGGATCTGTGAATATCCCTATATCCGGTTGGTGGGAAGGTTCACATAAGATGAAAGAAAGACGGCTGAAAGAAGAACAAAACAGGAATACAGTGGCTGATAATATAGAAAAACTGTTACTTCAGATGCAGCAGGCCCGCAACGCACTTGACGAAGCCTATCAACAGATGCAGCTGGCAAAGATTTCAATTCGACAGGCAGAAGTAAACCTGAAGGTATGCCATGACAACTATGCAGCCGGAATTTTAAATGTTTCTGACCTTCTCGAAGCACAGGCTATTGCCCAGTCATCCAAGGAAAACATGATAAGCATTCAATGTAATTATCAGGTTGCAAAAACAAGATATCTGCAACTTACCGGAATGTATTAATGGTAAAATATAAAGTTCATAAAATATTCCCCTTCCTTTATTGGGTTTTCAGTTCCAATAAATGAGGGGGATTTGGCAGGTAAAATAATCTGGCCATTGCTGCATACATTTTAATTTTAAATAATTGACTGGTTACCTTTAAACTCCTGTCTTCTTATCCCACAATACAATATGCTCCCGTGTTGAATACCTGACATTTTCACGGATTGCAATATCCAAAACCAGCTCCCTGTATTTCTCCAATTCAGACCTGGAGGCTCCGAGCGGCATCAGGACAATCTGACTTTCAATGATCAAATGGGTATCCAGAAAATCTTTTTTTATTTCCTCCCAGTCCTCTTCACAGGATACCACAAATTTAAACCATGAATTTTTTAACGAAGCAAGCTTTTTAAGAATGTCGGGTTGGTACCGAAAATCTCTTGGATTATAGGAGTTCTTTAGTTTAGGGGAGTTGTTCCAACAATCAATCAGTTCAATTAATCCCTCTTTTGGCATTAAGGTTGCCTCGTTCTCAATCTCAATGTAGGGTTTAAAACCATACCTTAAAATCAGTTCATTCAAAAAGAATATAAGCTTATCCTGCTGCTGTACAGGTGATCCTCCAGTGAGGACCAAACGCTGTCCCTTCCTGAATTTACGCTGTAGATCAGCCTGATCCATTAAATCGAACAGCTCATCAAAGGAATAAGGGTTCCCATGCCTCCAAATTTCAGTTGTATCACAAAAAATACAGGACTGGGTGCAGTGTTGAACCCGCAAAAAAGCAGCCGGCCAGCCAATAAAATTCTCACCCTGAATCGTATCACAAAAAAACTCAGCAATTTCCAAAGTCTGCCCCGGATCAGTCACAGACTTTTTAAATTTCGGATTCCCTTCAATGATTATCGTGCTCATCCTGATGATATTTCAGCTCTACCTTCGGATTAATAAAAAAATCGCCTCTTTTTAATTTTTCATACATCTGGGAATCCTTCCATTCAGAGACTACTTTATCCGAAAAAATGATATCACCTAAGGTAAAATTCCAATATGTCAGATCTTCTGCAAATGATTCTGCATAACCGGAGGCAGTTTCATGAACTCTTACGGAACGAAGCCTGACTTGTTTTTCACCATTGTTAAAAACCGTTTGGGAAATGATTTTGTCAATCACAAAGAAAAACATCAGGGAATACATTTCTGCTGAGGGAGATACCGGCATTTCTACCCATCTTTCACTCTGTTTTTTCATAAATTCCTTAAATTCCTGTTCTTCTTTGTTCCACAGCGAATAAGCATGATCAAATGAATCTATAAAGTTTTTGATAGGTCCCTTCATCAAACCAAAATCCATGACCATACCACCATTATCCAATCCATTTGAAGTGAAGAATACCTCAACAATATAGGAGTGCCCGTGAATACTGTGCCTGCAACGATCAGAACTGCAATCCCTCACTATATGTGCGCCTTCAAAACCAAACTTCTTTCGTATTATCATTTATTCCAACAAATTATCATTTACCAACTTTTTTAAGGTTGCCTTGCCTATATTAAATTACAATCTTATCATCATTTGGATCCAATCCAGGTGAGAATTTCGCTCCCTTTTTGACCGGCCTCACTAAATGGGACCAGAATAACATTTACCGGTTTCAGATTTGCCAGCATCGTTACCGAATAGGCCTGCTGCCAACTCCAATCCTTGGGTAACATCTTACTGGCATCGGTCAATTTTACTTTTTCTTTCAGGACAATCAGCTCCTTCAATGAGTATGATGCGCCATTTAAGTCCTTATCAACAGCCAAAACCTGGGGCCCTCTTTTAAAGGCAGTGTTTCCAGGATATGATTTGCCTCCTGATAATACCTCAACAGGAATTTCGAATGAAATGTTCACAACTTCCTTCGTATTCCATTTCCGCTCTATTTTTAATAATTTTCCGGGAATACCCTGGTAAATTTGCCTTCCAATGGTAGCCGTATATTTTTTCGCCCACTCAGGAACCCTGAAGTTCATTGCAAATATCTTGGTGGCGGAGGGCTGAATGGTATAAGTCACGCTTCCTTCCAATGGGAAATTGGTCGAAGACTCGACTTTCAAAGCTATCCTTGAATTATCATGAGCCACAATGGTATCAGTCACGACTCCAGATTCCACCATCAGAATAGAAAAGACGCCATTTATTTTACCCCATACAAGGTCAGGTATCAGTGAAATTCCCCTGGGAATACTGGACAGACAACAGGAAAATCCCTGATCGCATTTATAGGGTTTCGCCCCTTGTAAAGCGGTATAATAACTCACGCACCCGGTCTGCGGATTTTCAGCGGCAAAAAGATGGTTATAGACTGTCCGTTCCAGTTCCTGAGAATATTTGGGATCACCGGTAATCTGCAGAAGCTGAAGATTGAACTGCAACCAGGTGGTAGTTACACAACCCTCTCCCATCTTATTTTTATTTTCAGCCGACATGACACCATCTTCCTGAAAACATTCTTCAATACTGGAGGTTCCGGTAATATACAACCGGTTGTTGCGAATATCGTTCCAGGCCGTTTCAAGCAGAGTCAGATACCTGGTATTCCCGGTAATTTTATAATACTTCAAAATACCCAGAAAGCATGATAACATTTCATATGCTTTTGCGTCCCCCACTTTGGTCACTTTTCCGTATTTTTCCAACCCGCTGATGATTTTTGGCCCATTTGAATGTTCAAAGGCCCGAAGGATATATTCGCAAAAATCAAGGTATTTCTTATCGGCTGTATATCGGTACAGATCGGCCATTGGTTCAAGAATGCTTCCAGGAGCCAGACCAACATGATCACCTGCCAGGATAATATCCCGCTTTCCGGGTTCATCTCCAAAAGTTCTGCACATCAGATCTCCAACTTTTTTTGCAGCGGTTAGTGCAGGTTGATTGCCTGTTATAGAATAATAGTTCAGCAATCCGATGATTGCATATTTATGAGCCCAGACATCCCATTCAGTCCAGTAATCCTTCGGGAGGTAAGTTCCCAGGTAGCCATCTGGCAACTGGCAGGCAATATATTGTTTGACAATGCCGTCAGTCAATTTTTTTAACCGTGCGTCATTGGAATATTTGTATGAATTGGAGGCGGAAAATAAGAATTTGCCTACATGTTCTCCTAACCAAACCTGGGACCCGGGTCGTTTTCTGAATCCGGATAATATGGTTGTGGAGTCGATTTTCAATAAACGTTTTTCCAGATTTACATTCATCCGATAACCTAAAAATCCGGAGATCTCCTGGAAATTAGCAGGTACAAACTTATCGGAGATTTTATTGGGAACAATTGGTTCATAAAGCTTTATCTTGTGCAGATTACCTGCCTGAGCGCAAATTGCATGCACGCAAATGACAAACATCAGTAGAATCTTCATTACAAAATAATTTTGATTTTATGCTTAAAGACTTAAAAACAAATATTTAACCTGCTATCTGCTCTTTATCCGGCATCTCCTGGGAATGAAGTTTTCTCATCTCACTGTTATGAACACCATAAGTAAAGTAGATCGCCAGGCCAATCGCCATCCAGATAATCAATCGGAGCCATGTATCCAATGGAAGTGAATACATCTGAATCATACAAATTAGGGCCCCAAGAATTGGTACAAGAGGGACAAAGGGGGTTTTAAAAGGTCGTTTTAGATCAGGCCTTTTAACTCTTAAAAATATGATCCCGATACATACGATAGCAAAAGCCAGAAGTGTGCCTATCGAAACGAGTTCTCCCAGAATATTAATTGGGAGGATGCCTGCAAAAATAAAAGCTACTGAACCAGTCACAATGGTACTGTAATAAGGAGTTTTAAACCGGGGATGAATTCTTGCAAAGCGTGAAGGGAGTAATCCATCTTTTGCCATGGCATAAAAAATCCGCGGTTGACCAAGCATCATCACCAGGATAACTGAGCTAAGACCGGCAATGGCAGCTATTTTTATAATTGGCCGCAACCAGAAAAGCCCCTTCCCCATAGCATCGACACCAACTGCAATCGGATCGGCAACATTCAGAAAGGTATAGCTTACAATACCGGTCAAAACAATAGCGACCAATATGTAGAGAATAGTTGAAATCCCGAGTGACCCCAGAATTCCGATTGGCATATCGCGTTGGGGGTTTTTCGCTTCCTGGGCAGCCGTTGAAACTGCATCAAACCCGATATATGCGAAAAAGATTACAGCCGAACCCCTAAGTACCCCACTCCAGCCAAAATGACCCCAAACACCTGTATTTGGGGGAATAAACGGATGCCAGTTTACCTTATTGATAAAGAAAAATCCGATGCCAATAAAAAGGATGATCACAAATACCTTAATCATCACCATCACGTTATTAAAGCTGGCAGATTCTTTAATTCCGATAACCAGTAAAACAGTAATAGCTGCCACAACAAACATGGCTGGAAGATTTAAAACTGCGGTGATATGAGGCAAATGGTCAACGATAACGCCAGTAGATGTCAGGTTTGCCGCCAGCTGATCGGTAAGCGGTTTCCATCCGATATTTGGAATGTCAACCAGTACGGTGTGCCATGCGGCAGTAAATTGAGGAGGGATAAAGATTCCAAAATCTTTCAGAAAACTAACCACATACCCTGACCATCCAACCGAAACGGTAGATGCTGCAAATAAATATTCCAAAATAAGATCCCATCCGATAATCCATGCAACAAACTCTCCCAGAGTGGAATAGGCATAAGTATAAGCGCTCCCTGAGATGGGGATCATAGAGGCAAATTCTGCATAACAAAGTCCGGCAAACAAACACGCAAAACCTGAAATGATAAATGAAATAACAATGGCAGGTCCGGCATATTGAGCCGCAGCTTGTCCTGTCAAAACAAATATTCCAGCACCTATAATAGCGCCAATACCCAGAGTAGTAAGATTAGTCGCACTAAGCGCCCTTTTCATGCCTGACTCTTCCTTGGCATTGCGCATTAGCTGATCCAAAGGCTTGGTAATAAATAAATTAAAAATTCTCATCTGGGGGATTTAGAGAATACTACAAAGAGGTATTCGATTCAGTGACTTATTAACTATTGTGTTCGATGGAATCAACCTTTTGATAAGTTTCAGGTTTGTTGGCCCATTTACCATTTTTTGATTCACCAAGAATAATGACCTCTTTCGATTTCTCATATTCTTTAATGGCCTGCATCATCTCATCTTTACTCTTCCGGATAATCTTTATTCCAGTTAGCGATCCTTTATTGCGAACTTCAATATAAAAGCCATCCCGATATTCTTTTGCTCTGGTAGGTGGTCTGCCCATAATTTTAATTTTATTGATCGTTGATTTTAAGCTCAGGAAATCAGACCAATTAGCCGATTTTGTCCCCCCGAGATCATTAAAACTCCCAAAAGAACAAAGATGTTTTGCACTTAATGAAGTCATTGGCAATAAATTATACAGTTCCAATCGAACTTGATTCAATTGGAACTGCATAATCTGGTGCCGGCCAAATATAGAAAAAATATTCTGTTAAAAAAAATCAGAATGACATTTCATCAGTTATCGAAGGAACTGACGTTTATTCAAATGAGTTAATTTTTGCATTTAAAACACAAAAGCACTATCGGAGGAACCCGATAATGCCTTTGTAATTAAGAGGTGATTAAACTTTAAACAGACTAGAGTTCTTTTTCTGTGAACGCCCCAATTTTGACATATTTGAGATACAACTCAGCGTATTTCTCAACATTTGTCTGATTAGGGAAATAGGTAGTTTCAAAGCCTTTACCCATCTCCTTTTGAGCCTCCTCAACATTGGAATAAATTCCTGCTACAACTGAAGCAAACATGGCAGCTCCAAAAGCACAGGTTTGCTCTGTACTGGCAATTTTTATAGGCATATTTAGCACATCTGCAAGAGTTTGCATAACAAATGGTGATTTCTTCGCTACACCTCCCAGACCAATAATTTCGTTAATAGCTATCCCTTCCCGTTTGAACCGGTCAACAATTGCCTTTGATCCAAAAGCAGTTGCTTCGACCAGGGCACGGAAAATTCTCGGAGCCGAAGAGCCCAGTTTTAATCCGGTTATTGAACCTGTTACTTCCTGAGTAGCATCAGGAGTCCGACGACCGTTCATCCAATCAACAGCTATTATGGTCGACTCTTCGATTGGAATTGACATAGCCTCTTTCGACAATTCGGGGATAATCCGGTCAAGAGTTTCCGCGATAAGCTTTTCACGGGTAACAGCATCGATCAGGGATGATTTGGCCAGGATCTCTTCGATCGGCCAGGCCACAACTTTTTTAAACCAGGCATAGATATCGCCAAAGGCAGATTGACCTGCTTCGAGGCCGATATAACCAGGAATAACCGAACCGTCAACCTGTCCGCAAATACCGGGAATTAATTTATCACCGATCTGATCATAGGAGGTAACCATGATGTCACAGGTCGATGTTCCGATTGCCCGTGCCAATACGTTAGGTGTGACTTCACCACCTACTGCACCAAAGTGACAATCAAAACCACCAACACCAACGGCAACATCAACCGTTAAACAAAGTCTTTCAGCCCATTCCGGAGTTAATGTGCCAATTTTCACATCACTGGTAAATGTCTTGTCGTACAATTTGGAACGATACCCGCTTAAGATCGGATCCAGTGCTGTCAAAAATGTTTCAGACGGAAGCCCTTCCCAACCTGCGAACCACATTGACTTGTGACCGGCAGCGCAACGACTTCTCAGGACTTCATGAGGCAGTACTGTTCCGGTTAGCAATGCAGGCATCCAGTCACAATGTTCAATCCAGGAGTAGGCCGCATTGCGCACTTTTTCATCAGCCCGAAGTGCATGAAGTACTTTTGCCCAGACCCACTCGGAGGAGTAAATACCTCCTTCATATTGGGTATAGTCTATTTCCCATTTCTTTGCCAGTACATTGATTTCGTTTGCCTCTTTAATTGAGGTGTGGTCTTTCCAAAGGATAAACATGGCATTTGGATTTTCCTCAAAACCGGTAGTCATAGCAAGCGGAACTCCGCTTTCATTTACCAATACCGGAGTGCTGCCTGTCGTATCGAATGAGATGCCCCCTATATTTTTCGCCACTTCAGGGCCAGCAATCTTCAGGGCTTCTCTAACGGAATATTCCATCGCTTCCACATAGTCAAGGGGATGCTGCCGGTACTGATCTTTTGCAGGATCACAGAATTTTCCGGCAGCCCATCGTGAATAGGCTTTAACAGTAGATGCCACTTCATCCCCGTTGAGCGCATTTACAATTACTGCCCTCACAGAATCAGTTCCATAATCAATTCCGATAACATACTTTTTAGTTGTCATAGTTCAATCAATTTAAATATTTGTACAATTATATTGGCGGCTGGCAGCTTGCTGCTGGCAACTGGAATCCGGCTAATTCATGCTCAACCTTTAACGTCTTTACTCAAGAGGGTTAGTCCCCTGAACGCAAAGGAATAAAATTTTTAGAATCCAAACTTCACAATATCAGACAAAGCGTATCGAAATAAATAACTTCCTTGTCTTCCCACTCCAAAGAAATCCCACTTTACTTCTGACCATAATATGCACCAGCTCCATGTTTGCGGCTGAAATGCTTTTCGGTTAACAAAGGATTCATTGTCAGATTGGGATTTACTCCGAAGGAAATGAAAGCCATCCTGGCAATCTCTTCCAGTACAACACTGTTATGAACTGCTTCATCAGGGGTTTTTCCCCACGTAAAGGGGCCATGATTTTTCACCAGCACTCCGGGGATATGGCTTGAATTAAGCTTCAAAAACCGTTCAATAATTACTGTACCGGTCTCCTGCTCATAATTCCCCTTCACTTCTGCCTCCTTCATATCCCGGGTACATGGGACATCATCCCCGAAATAATCGGCATGTGTGGTCCCAATGATAGGAAGCGATACCCCCGCCTGGGCCCATGCAGTTGCATAGGTGGAATGGGTGTGTACAACTCCTCCGATATGTTCAAACGCTTTGTAGAGAGCCAAATGAGTTGGAGTATCGGAAGAGGGACGCAAATTACCTTCTACAACCTTCCCGTCAAGGTCTACAACAACCATCTGATCGGAAGTCATTACCTCATAATTGACTCCGCTTGGTTTGATCACGATCAAACCCTTCTCCCGATCAATTCCGCTTGCATTCCCCCAGGTAAAAAGGACAAGATTGTGCTTTACCAGATCAAGATTTGCCTTATAAACCAGCTCTTTTAATTCAGATAACATTGCAGAAGTATAAATATTTATTTTTTAAGAAAGGATTAACGCCCCCTTTCAGAGCAAGGGCATTAATCCTCGAGTTTAATTACCAGAAATAAGTGTAGAATAATACACAAGCTAAAACTACCCCTAACGAAGCAATTACATCCCACTTGTTCCAACTATTCCTGATTAGTGTTTTGTAGTCGCCTGTGAAGGTGATAAACTCAATCTGTTGAGCAGTAGGTTTTGGAGTGAAAAACGATACGAAAACCATCATCAACATGATGAAGACAAGCAACCAGATCTCAAAGATAAGCCAGTTGGTATGCCAGAACCATCTGGTTGATTCCCAGTACCAGCCTGTCATTACGTTTTTACCTGTATTTGTAAGGATGTTGGTCATCAAGCGCACCATACCTAAAAAAAAGCCAATTATCATACCTGCTTCACCTGCCTTGGGGGTAATTTTATTGGAAAATATACCCATTACAAATACGGCTACCATTGCAGGAGCAAGCAGGGATTGAATGCCTTGCAGGTAGGAGTAAAGACTGCCAAGACTCATCATCACTGGTATCCATCCAATCCCCAGTACCACAACAACAACAGTTGCAAGACGACCTGTCAGTACGTAAGTAGCCTCACTCTTATTTTTGAACATTGGCTTATAAAAGTCTTCAGTAAACAGCGTTGCGCAAGAGTTGAAAAATGCTGCCAACGAAGCAACCAATGCAGATATAAAGCCTATGGTAACAATACCTTTCACACCGGCAGGCAATACAAACTTAACCATTGAGCCAAATGCGGTATCCGGGTTGTCTAACCTAAAGCCGCTGCCGGGACGCGATGCCAGTGCTGCCGCTATCATGCCTGGGATCAGGAACATGAATACAGGCAACAATTTGAAATAACCTGCAGCTATAGTCCCTCTGCGTGCTCGCATCATCACTACGTCGCTAGGCTCACCTTTTCGTTGTCCGAGCACGCGTTGGACAATGTGCTGGTCAGTAGCCCAATACCAAAAGCCGATAATTGTCGCTCCAATAAATACCCAAAAACCGGGATAGTCGTCATACAGTGGATCACCCGTCTCCAGGTGAAACATGTGGTTTGTGCCGTGAGCAAGGCCGTCTTTCCCTACGTTTAGCGTTTTAGAGTAGTCAATCATTGCAGTCCAACCGTGAGCAATACTGCCGTCTCCGAGTGCTGCCAATCCCAGAAAAAGGACAAGGAATGAACCAATTATAAGTATTGGCGTTTGAATTGCCGACAGTGTCATTACCCCCTTCATACCACCCAAAACGGTAAAGATACCCGTTATCACTATCAATCCGATTGCTCCGTACCAGAAAGGCAAGCCAAGAAGACTCTCCATGAAGATACCACCGGTAAACGCTGTAACACTTACTTTGGTCAGCACGTATGCTATAAGTGTGATGATAGACAACCACGAACCCGTAGCTGGGGTGTAGCGATTTTTAAGAAAGTCGGGCATTGTGATGATTTTTCCCAACTTAATGTTCATGAGCTGATAGAACGGCACAAAGAGCCAGCCCAGGATGAGTATCATCCAGCCTTGCATCTCCCAGTGCGCCATGCCAACACCCGCCTTTGCGCCTGTTCCGGCAAGTCCAACAAGGTGTTCCGAGCCAATGTTTGCAGCAAAGATAGCTGCACCAATGATATACCATGGTTCGCCTTTCCCGAACAGGTAATCCTCACTATCGGCTCCCTGTTGTAAACGTTTGTGTTTTTGTATCGAATGCCATACAGCCCAGGCAACAGCAAAAATTCCGACCGCCATAATTGCCCAGTCGAGCCAAATAAATTCATGTGAACTCCAATTCATAATATTTTGTCAGGTTAATTTGATATTAGTTTTCATTATATAATAGACTGTCTAAAATTAGATTTAATATCCCGTCAGGGATTTAATATGGGTAGAAAACAGAATAAAATGAGCGGTTTCGTCCCGTCCGGGACGAAATTTTAATTTAAACGGTTTCAAAGTCTTCTGCTTTATCGTAAACACTATCTGATACAGCGGCAAACATCGAAGTTGAATACATACAATAGATTGTGAATTACCTAAGTGCTTTGTTCAATAAGTAATACACTTCGTTATTACGTATGGTTTGTTTGAATTCTCTGATGTTGGTCTCTTTATCAATAATCAAGATTTCGATGTCAGCAATTTCGGCGTAATCTTCCATCATATCAGTAGTGACAGAGAACGAGAAGCTCGAATGATGAGTTCCGCCTGCAGTAATCCAGGCACCTGCACCAATCTCAAGGTTTGGCATTGGTTTCCACAAAGCACAGGCAACCGGCAATTTAGGCAGTGCTTCCGGTTTTATCACTTCTACTTCATTGACAATCATTCGGAAACGGTTACCCATATCGACAATAGTCGCAGCAATACCATCACCTTCGTGAGCCTGGAATATTAAGCGGGCACAAACGCCTGCGTCACCAATTCCTAAGAAATGAACTTCAATACGTGGTTTTTTTGCAGCAATTTCAGGGTTGATTTCCAACATGTGCGATTGAAGAATTGAGCTGTTTGCCCCTTCAAAGTTCAATACATAATCTTCCAGGAAGGAACATCCACCTGGTAAACCCTGAGCCATCACCCACATGGTACGGGTAAGAGCAGCTGTTTTCCAATCGCCTTCAGCACCAAAACCATAACCTTCAGCCATCAATCGTTGCGAAGCAAAGCCCATCAATTGAGACATTCCTTCCAATTCGTTGAAGCTGGTAGTGAATGCAGTAGCCTTTTTATCTCGTAAGAAACGGCGTAACCCGATTTCCTGAGCAGCAGCCTGACGTACAGTTATATGTTTTTCTGCACCCTTTATACAATCATCAGCAAAGTCATACAGTTTATCGTATTCAGCTACTAATGCATCAATTTCTGCTTCGGTAACTGCCTCTACATAAGGAACCAGTTTTGCAATAGGGGCATTGTCAACATGGTATCCCAAACGGATTTCAGCCTCTACTTTGTCACCATCAGTTACTGCCACATTGTTCATGTTATCACCAAAACGGATAATAAGCATGTTTTGAGAATCAGCCCAACCGGCACAAACGCGCATCCATGAAGAGATTTTTTCCTGAGTCGATTGGTCTTTCCAGTAACCAACAACTATTTTACGTGGTTTGCGTAAACGGCTGGTAATGAAACCGAATTCACGGTCGCCATGAGCCGATTGATTCAGGTTCATGAAGTCCATATCGATTTCTGACCAGGGAATTTGCTCATTGAACTGTGTATGAAGATGCATTAATGGCTTTTTATAATCCATCAAACCATGAATCCACATTTTAGCTGGAGAAAAAGTATGCATCCAGGTAATTAAACCGATACATTTTATATCTCCGTTTGCAGCACGCATAATTTCTGCAATTTCAGCTGACGAATTAGCAGTCCCTTTATAAACAACTTTTACAGGCAAATTGCCAGATTCATTCAATCCTTTTACCATTTCGTTTGAGTGTGCGTCGACTTTTACGACCGCATCGCCTCCATACAGCAGCTGTGCTCCTGTGACAAACCAGACTTCAAACTGTTCCAAAATTGTTTTTTCCATGATTCACTAAATTATTAATTTGTGTTATTTTAATAAGGTATTATTTACTTTTATTCTGTCGGATTATGGAAACTTGACAATTCTTTCGCTACGTAAACCGGTGTCACCCGTTTTAAACTGATAGTAGAAAGCGCCCTTTTTGGATTCCTTGGTGTTTTTTAGATTAAGCCTTTCCAGGATTCCGACAGAGAGCACTTTTTTTCTGAAATTTCCGGGGTCAAAAGTTTTTTGGAAGATCGCTTCATAGAGATTTCTCAGTTGGATCAAAGTAAACATTTCAGGCAATAATTCCTTGCCAATCAAATCAATGCTTGCTTCCTGCTGTAATAGTTTAAGACCATTAGCAACAATCTCCTCATGGTCAAAAATAAGTGCAGGCAACTTAGTTATAGGCCACCAATGAGCTCCACTCTCCCTAACCAGATCCTTATCATGGATATCAATCCGGATTAGGGCTACAAAGGTCATACTGATTACCCTGGCTCCGGAATCCCTGTCAGGTTTTGAAAATGCCTTACCTTGCTCTAAAAATATGTCTTTCAGACCTGTAGTTTGCAAAAGGACCCTTCGGGCCGCCTCTTCCATAGATTCATTTTCTTGTACAAACCCACCCATCAATGACCATTTACCAAATGATGGTTCAAATCCCCGGGGGTAAAGAAGCAACTTTAATTCACCGTCTTCATATCCAAAAATAGAACAGTCTACAGCTACATAGTGCTTTGGATATTGCTTGTAAAGTTCGCTTAGCATTGAAATGGCATTCTCACCTTCCATTTTCATGTAGTTAATTTTACACAAAATTATAAAAGTATTTAATACTTATATTATTTTGTTTGAATATATGTTGTATAACATGAAAATCAAAATCAAAAGAGGTTAGATAACGAAGAATTAAAAGAGTTATTCCCAATTTTTATCCCCTGAAATTAATTATTTCCTTATTTATTTCGTATATTTGATAGGTAAATTATTAGAATAGTAAGCGTATTAAAATACTAATTTTTAATACGTTACAAGAATGATGAACAATAATTAAAAATTTGATGCCATGAGTACAGGAAAAGTTTTAATTGGCGTGCTGGCAGGAGTTGCTGCCGGAGCCTTTCTGGGAATTTTGTTTGCTCCCGATAAAGGATGTGAAACCCGGAAGAAAGTTGCAAAATACGGCAAAGATCTTACGGATGAACTTAATGAAACACTGAAGGTGTTTATGGCAGATTTAAGTGATAAATTTGAATCAGTTTTAAAAGACGCTAAAGAATCAGCCGAAAAAAAGCCCAAAGAAGCCTAATGTGAAAATGTGGTTATAACTTTATAGCTAATCAATGGAAGAGAAGAAAACGCCGGTAGAAGTTTTGTTGGAACGTGGCCAGGCCTATATCAAAACGAGTGTTCAATTATTCAAATTCAAAACGACCGATAAAGCTGCTGAAATAACGTCCAACTTGGCTTCGGGCCTTATTATTCTGATCCTGATTACTTTACTTTTTATCAATTTAAATATTGGAATTGCCTTACTGATAGGCGATTTACTCGGCAGAATCTGGCTAGGATTTCTGATTTTATCCGGATTTTACGGTGTAGTGGGGATTTTGATCTATATTTTCCGGAATAGTTGGATTAAAAAGCCTGTCAGTAATGCGGTTATTAAGCAGCTTTTAAAGGAGGAGGAATTGGATGAGGATGAAATTTCGGTTTAAAGATTGCTATCCTGTGAAAATCAATAAACACTTTACCTTGTAACAATTCAGTTATTCGCTTATGCAAAAAATAACATCTGTCAAAGAGCTGCAGGCAGCTATTATCAGCCTTGAAAAACGGCAATCTGAAGAAGGGCTCCTTTTAAAGGAACAGTTCTCTATTACTTACGAAAGCCTAAAGCCCTTTAATGTATTACGAAAGGCGATTATTGATATTTTTACACCCATTGAATTAAAACAGGGTATTCTGGATACGTCTGCCGGCATTTTGTCGGGTTATCTGTCAAGGGCATTGGTTGTAAGAAATTCAAAAAATCCAATCCTTCGTCTTGCAGGGATGTTTATTCAGTATGGCGTAACCAATGTTATTACAAAAAATTCAGACGCCATAATGAAGGTTACATCAGCCTTCATTGAAAAACTAATGCGTCATTCTCAAAAAGAAAACAGTTAAATTTGCGGGTTCAGGCAACTTTTTGAACCTGCAACTTGTTTCTAATAATGTAAATCATTAATTTAAATTCAAAGTATATTCGAATGAAAGAGAGTTCAGTTAAAATTACGTTTGCAGGCAATCCCCTAACGTTGTTAGGGAATGAAATTAAAGTTGGAGACAAGGCTCCGGATTTTATTGCGGTTGGAACCGGCCTTACTTCGGTTAAGCTTTCAGATTACACTGGAAAAACGGTGATTATTGCGGCCTATCCATCGGTTGATACCAGTGTTTGTGCAGCGCAGAACAGAAGATTTAATGCCGAGGTCAATCAACTCAGGGACGTAGTGGTTTTATCAATATCCTGCGATCTCCCTTTTGCTCAAAGCCGATTTTGTGCCGCAGAGGGTCTCGATAATATCGTAACAATTTCAGACCATAAAGACCTCGATTTTGGTGAAAAATATGGCTTTGTGATCAAAGAGCTCCGCTTGCTGGCCCGTGGAACAGTCGTGATTGATAAATCAGGTATTGTCCGGTATGTTGAATATGTTTCTGAAGTAACCAATGAGCCTGATTATGATGCTGCATTGATTTTAGTTAAAGATCTCTGATTAAGCCAGGTAACAATAAAATAAATTAGCCCGGGAAGTGGTAGGTACAATGTGCCACTTTTCCGGGTATTATTCTGCTGTTTTGCGGTACCCGAGAAAATTCTCCTGTTTGGTCAGGCAAAAATCACATAATGCCTTAACATCAGATATACAATAGGTATTTCCGCACGTTGGGCAGACCAACCAAAGGTATGGGAGATTAGTCTGGTTCCCTTTAATCAGGCTTTCCTGTGCCTTTCGCAGGTAAATAAAATGTTTTTTTTCACCATTCCAGGCCCAGGTGAATGATCTGGCTATTTCCGGAATTTTTTCCTGCTCTGCATCCCGGATATACACAGGATAGCTTGTTTGCATATCATAGGTCTCTCCCTTGATCGCTGCTTTAAGATTTTCGGCAGTCGATTTAACTTCAAAACTGGCAACTTCAGCACTTCCTGCATCTATTCCAAATTTCTCTAAGGTTTTCCCATGATTGGCAGCATGAATACTTTCCGATTTGGAAACAGCTTCAAACAGTTGGGCAATAGTATCAAAGCCTTCTTTTACTGCAGCTTGGGCATATTTAGAATATTTCTCAGAGTTAGTTGATTCAATGTTAAATGCGATCCTAAGATCTTCCTTTGATTTCTTTGGTTTGAAATTGTTACAGCCTGAAAAAACAAGTGAAATGGTTATGATCAAGATAAACTGAAATATTTTATTCATTATTACAAGCAATTAGACAAGACTTTGATTTTTGAAATTACAAATTTTAGCACTGATCTACAATTAATCACTTACCCGAGCCTGATGCAAGCATAGGATTCTCATAACTGATTTTTTGATTAGTTTCGAAGTCATAAAGGGTAAGAATCCTAAGATTGTAATAAGCCAGCCAATATGTAGAAAGCGATCCGATATAGTCACGTTTTGCACTTTCACGTTCAGAGAGGGCAATATTAAGGTCAGTGATACTGATCTCTCCATTTTGGAACCTTTTAAGGGCAATTCTATACCCATTTTCTGCAACCCTGTCGGCTTCCTTTGCGGTAACCAATTGACCTCTTAAAAGTCCAAACTGTTCAACCTGAACAATTACACTTCTATCGAAATCTTCCTTTGCCTTTTGCACGTCAAATTCAGCCAGATCGCGCTGCGATTCAGCCATTTTAACTGCTGAGGCAGCCCTCCCCCAATCAAGTATAGGGACACTCATTGTCAATTGGAGAACCTCAGATTTTTGAGGATTATTATAAATCCCCGCAATCGAAGTACTACTATTTGACAATCCGTAACTTCCTGATAAAGTAGCAACTAATCCGGAGGCCCGTTTAGCCTGTGTCAATGCCTGATCAGCATTAACCAATCTTCTTTAAAGTTCACAGCTTCAGGCCGGTTGGCTTTGGCCTCTAAAAGTGCTTTTTTTGAATCAATATCAAACAGAATGATATTCAATGGCATCTGTAATTCAATTTGCTCATTTTGGTCAATGCCCACATATGACTTAAGTTCAAAATCGGAATTTTTTAATTGCATACCAGCAGAGTTCAAAGCCTTTTGCGCATTTAATACCGATAATTCAATTCTGGAAAAATCATTTTCCGAGATTTGACCCAGTTTTTGTTTGGTTTTTGCAATCCTCAGATTATCATTGCTATTTTTAAGTGCACTTTCAGCAAGCTTAAAGTCGGTTTGTATCCGAAGATAATTGAAGAACCTTAGGGTGGCATTGTAGGCAATACCCTCAATAGCTTGAATAAAATTCTTTTGCGACTCGTTATAAATCATTGGTTCTAACTTCTTCGACCATTTCATCCAGTTATAGGCAAAAATTGGCTGATAAAAACCTACTGATACCGGGTTTCCCGAAAAGGTTGTAAGATGCTGATAATAGTCCTGTGCCCGATTGGCGGATGTTGAGGCATAAATATAGGTCCCAGTTATTGGAATATATTGATTAAGAGATAGATTCGCAGAAGACATCAGGTTGGATACCGCTTTGAATTGGATGCTCCCATCCGGCTGGGTAACCGGAATAGTAGTTTGGTTAAAATTTGGTAAAGTTCCGGCGATAACCAGATTTGGAAGAAAAGTTTTCTGGAAATTTTTCCACCGCCAAAAAGAATTGACATTTGTGTTTTGAACGTACTTTACGGCAGAAGACTTCCCTATTGCAAGTTCTACTATATTGTAAAGGCTAAGGTTGAATTTCATTTTTACCTCTTCACTGCCCCCCTTTTTCTCCTGAGCCTTAAGAATATCTCCAGACAGAAGGAGTATGATAATGCCCAAAATATAAATGATCGGTTTTTTGGCCATCGCTCAATTGTTAATTACGACACTTTTTTCATTGCGAAAAGCTGACATTCCCCTTTTCGGAAGAATAATCTTTTCACCTTCCTCCACGCCAGTTAACATCTGAATATAATCAGGATTTTTAATTCCCGTGGTAACTTCACGGCGTACAGCTGTTCCGTTATTCAGAACATATAGCGTGTTCATGGATTCTTTATCAAACAAGCCAAGATTTTTTATCCTCGTTGTATTCTCAGCTTCGGCACCAACAACCCACAACACTATTCTTTGATTTGAAAGGAGCTTTGGATGACTTTTCTCTTCCAAATGAACATTAAATTGCACCTTCCCATTTTCGATCATAGGGTTTACTATTCCAATAGCTCCTGGAAGCCGCTCATTGTCAATAATAGCGAAAACTTTCCTCCCCGTCTTGATGAATTCTGCCTGTTTATCCTCTGCAGACCCTGAAATTTTAAACGTAGAAAGATCTGACATCCGGATCAATACATTATCCGTATTTACCTTTTCACCTACCTTATTGGTAATTGAAAGAACTATTCCGCTTGATGGCGCAGTAAGATGCATCTGACCCAGGATTTTCATTTTATCCGACAACTCCTTCTCCTGCATATTAATTTCCAAAACTAAACCTGTTTCCTCTGCCTTTAACTGTTTTACCCTAATTCCATTCTTTTGTTTAAGCATCACAAGATCCTTCTCTGCAAGTGCAATCTCTTCTTTAGTTTTTTCGATCTTTGCCGGAGAAATCCCCCCAACTTCCAAAAGTTGGCTTTCGTCAGCAAGCTGTGATTTAAGAGAGGTAATATTTAATTTCTTCACTTCCTCACTGTAATTCAGGTCTACATTAGCGCTAACTTCACTCAGTTTATTTTTTTCAAGAGTGTTTCGCTTTAAATCCAGCTGGTCGTTTATTTTACTAATCTCATCCTTAATCGGACCATCCTCCAAAACAAGAATAAGATCTCCCTGCTTAACCTTGCTCCCAGGTTCCTTAATAATCTGCTTAACAATGCTTGGATAAGGACTTCGAATAAGCACTTCGTTTTCAGCCTCTACTGTCCCCATAGCCGGTATAACCTGATATATATCCCCCTTGTCCACACTAAGGATAATACAATCCTTTAAATTTATTGCCTGTGGCAATAAACTGCGGGATATTAAAAGTACAGATAGAATTATCAAAATCCCAATTGGAATTAAAATTACTAATCTTAGTTTTTTACTTATTCTCATTGCATCACTATTTAAAACCAGTATTTAGCACCCACTACGATCATTTGTCAATTTGAAATCTCTTGACAAGTGCGGGGTTAAAGTTATAAAAATTTGAACAATCGCAGAAACAGTTCAACATACTAAAATGATCATGTATATTATAATTAGAAGATAATCAATTATATAAATATATAACACTAATATAGCCTCAAATTAGATAAAAATAAGAAATGCTGAAATTGCAGTAATCACTATGACCAGCCATTTATAGATTATCTCCGGAATACGCTTTACAGCGTATATACCGATCAAGGCGCCTGCCGCTATGGCCGGAATAACCATTATATCAACCGTTAAGGTGTTAATATTGATATTTTTCCAGACGAAAGCCTGAAGTGGAAATTTTGATAAATTGATGATGAAAAAGAACCAGGCTGTAGTACCGATATAACTCTTTTTATCTAAATGCATAGCTAATAAATAAATTGCAAAAATTGGTCCTGCAACATTTCCGATCATCGTTGCAAACCCCCCGACAATACCTAAGATCGCCGCAAACCACCAATGATCGGCTACTACTCTATTTTTAAATCCATAATCATTCAATATCATCAGAGCGATACTCAAAAAGACAATAACTGCAATCATTCGTTTGAACTGCTGATCATTAACCTGATAGCCAATCCAAAGAGCCAGAACAAGACCTGCCAATGCCCATGGAAGCGCCTTTAGCAGATGTTTCCAATTTGCATGTCTATGGTAATAAATCACTGCAAATACATCTGCCACAATTAAAATTGGAAGTAGAACTCCTGTAGATTGTTTCCCGCCAAAAATTAACGCCAATGTTGGAACAACAATCATCGAAACACCGGGAACACCAGTTTTTGACATTCCTATAAGCATTGCGCAAAGCACAATGAACACCCAATCAACAGAAGAATGCACTAAAGGGGAAGACCAATCAATCATCAAAAAAATAAAATTATCCGTTGCCAAATTTAGAATAAAATGTAGTGGTAAATCCAGCTTTGTAAAACCAACATGAATATTGTCAAAGAAAATAACTCTTTGAGATAAAATCAATTAAAAATGATGCCCCAATGTTTCTTGTCAACAAATTCGAAAAATAGTAATCAGGCAACAATTTATTTTAACTATTTATATATCTGTAATTTATATCGCTAAAACTTATTTTGGATGATTGGAAATATTATTTCCGGGATTTAAACGATTTGTCTAAATTTGCAAAAAATTTCCCTTAAGGGTTTTTCACTAGTTTATAAATATCATAAATACAAAAGACAATGGCAACTACAGCAGAAATCCGGAACGGGCTGTGTATTGAGTTTAACGATCAATTATTTCAGATTGTATCGTTTCAACATGTAAAACCGGGAAAAGGTCCTGCCTTTGTCCGTACAAAATTGAAGAATTTAAAAACGGGAAAGGTGATTGATAATACTTTTTCGGTAGGAACAAAAATTAATACTGTGCGTATTGAACGAAGACCTTATCAATTCCTCTATAAAGATGAAATGGGTTTTAACTTTATGAATTCAGAGACATTTGAGCAAGTTTCAATAGGTACTGAACTTGTCGACAATGCAGATCTTATGAAGGAAGGAATGACACTTGAAATAATGTATCATGCTGATACTGAAACCCCACTTACCGTAGAGTTTCCGCCCTTTATTGAACTCGAAATCACCTATACAGAATCAGGTGACAGGGGAAACACCGCTTCATCAACTGCTCTTAAGCAAGCAATTGTTGAGACAGGTGCAACAATCATGGTTCCGCTTTTTATCAACCAGGGAGATGTTATTCGGATTGACACACGCGATAAATCTTATTACGAGAGGGTTAAAAAATAACCCTTTTAAACCTATTCAAAACAAAGGCCGGAAAATTTCCGGCCTTTGTTTTGAATGAAAAAATTGATACCCATTATATAATCAACATCGCGTCACCATAGGTTCCAAAGCGATATTTCTCCTTCATGGCTATCTTATAGGCATTCATAAGTTTATCGTAACCAGCAAAAGCCGCAACCATCATAAGCAGAGTAGACAGGGGAAGATGAAAGTTTGATATCATGCTGTCGGCAACTGAAAAATCATAAGGAGGGAAAATAAATTTATTGGTCCATCCTTCATATGGCTTCAACATACCATTTGTGGATACAGAACTTTCCAGGGTCCTCATAACCGTTGTGCCTACTGCACAAATATGTTGTTTATTGAGTTTTGCATTATTTACGATTTCTACAGCCTCATCCCGGATCCAAATCTGCTCAGAGTCCATTTTATGTTTAGTAAGATCTTCAACATCAACGCTCCTAAAGTTACCCAAACCAACATGCAAGGTAATATCGGCAAAATTGACTCCCTTTATTTCAAGTCTTTTCAATAGTTCACGGCTGAAGTGCAAACCTGCAGTGGGCGCAGCAACAGCCCCCTCATGCTTTGCATAAACAGTCTGATAACGTAGTGCATCTTCTTCCTCAACAGGACGATTAATAAATTTTGGAAGTGGTGTTTCACCTAGATTATACAGGGTATCTTTAAATTCTTCGTAAGTACCGTCAAAGAGAAAACGTAATGTCCGTCCGCGTGAGGTGGTATTATCAATAACCTCAGCAACAAGCAAATCATCGTCGCCGAAATAGAGCTTATTTCCAATCCTGATTTTACGTGCAGGATCCACCAGAACATCCCATAACCGTTGTTCCCGATTTAACTCCCTAAGCAAAAAAACCTCAATTTGAGCGCCGGTTTTCTCCTTATTACCATATAAACGTGCCGGGAAAACCTTAGTGTTATTGAACACCATTATATCGTTATTGCCAAAATAGTCCACTACATCCTTAAAAATTTTATGTTCGATTTCCCCAGTATTACGGTTTAAAACCATTAATCGGGATTCATCTCTGTTGGGGGTAGGATGTAAAGCAATGAGCTCATCCGGTAAATTGTACTTAAATTTTGAAAGCTTCATAGATGATGACTATTTGTGCTGATATTAATATATATTATTGATAAACAACTATTTACCAAATTTTTTTGACTATGCCATTAAAAAATCTGAGAGACCAATGGCTTGATTCAGACTATAATTTCCAACTCTGGTACGGCGCAATCCTGTGAGATAAGCTCCACTATTGAGTGCTTCACCAATATCACGCGCAAGTGCTCTAATATAAGTGCCTTTCCCACAAACAATTCTGAGTATTACCTCTGGCAGATCGAAACTTAAAACTTCAATTTCTTTAATTTCAAGCACCTTTGATTTTATTTCAACTGCAATCCCTTTTCGTGCATATTCATAGGCCCGTTTCCCATTAATTTTAACAGCCGAATATTCGGGTGGAACCTGCATAATGGTACCAACAAATTTCTGTAATACTTCAGTTAAAAGTTCCTTTGATATATGATCGGTACAATAATATCCGTCTTCAGCACTTTCAAGATCAAACGAGGGTGTAGTCGCACCAAATTTTAAAGTAGCCACATACTCCTTTTCGTCTGCCTGAAGGGATTCAATTTTTGAAGTTGCTTTACCGGTGCACAAAATTAATATTCCGGTTGCCTTTGGGTCGAGAGTACCAGCATGTCCAACCTTTAATTTCTTAATATTTAACTTTTTGCAGATAATATAACGGACTTTATGAACAAGATCAAACGACGTCCAGTCAAGTGGTTTGTCAAAAACCAGTATTTCCCCTTTTTGAAAATCTAACGCTTGAATTTCTGATTGCATCATTAAATAATCCAGAATTTTATTTTACCGATCCTGGTTTTTTCATGATTGCATAAATTTCAAATACAAAACCGATCATAACTACGATCGGAGCAAGAACAATTCTTTGAAAACCAAATATTTCCTTGTTAAACACATTGGGGTCAGCACTCCCACCACCAACCATTAAAGCGAATCCTATGATGATAATCAGTACCCCAATCACTAAAAGCCGGAGGTTATCTTTACCCAGAGCAAACCTCTGCTCCTCCTTATTCTCGGTATTTGTAGCCATTTAAAAAAGATATTATTTCTAACCTACGAAGATAGTTCAATAAAAGAGCTGATCAAACTTCATTCGTAAAAATTTATTCACGGCTAAATAAGTGGATATCAGCGTTATAAAAATTCCCATAATAAAAATAGCTCCTCCGACTAGTGCAAGAGAGGTCGGATTTTGGAAATCTATGAATGATTTCAATTCATTCTGATACGAGAAAAAGAGGGCCAGAAACATTGAACAGGCAATTAAACTTCCATATATTCCATGTAAGGCGCTTTTAAAGATAAACGGACGTCGAATAAACGACCGGGTTGCCCCAACCAATTGCATGGTATTAATTAAAAATCGTTTGGAATAAATCGATAATCGAATCGTATTGTTAATCAGTGCAGCGAAAATAATAAACATCAGAAAACTTAGCGCCAGCAGGATAAGACTTATTTTTCTTACATTCGAATTCAACTGCTTTACCAGATTGCGCTGGTAATAAACCTCCTGAATTTCCGGATGACTCAGAAGTTTTTTCTCAAGCCTGTAAAGGCTGTCCGGATTAGCATAGGCGGCATAAACAGTTACGTCAATTGAAGATAACAGTGGGTTAAAACCTAGAAAATCGACAAAATCTTCTCCAAGTTCCTTTTTTAATTCGGCCGCAGCACTCTGTTTATCAACAAACCTGGTAGATTTGATGAAATTAGTTGTCTCAAGCGTTTTCTGAAGCTTCATCACATCAACTTCTTTGGCCCCATCTTTTAAAATTAGGGTTACTCCGATGTTTTCCTTCATAAAATCAGAGAGCCTTTGAGCATTGATCAGCAATAATCCTAACAACCCAAANAGGAAAAGAATCATGGAAATACTGAGAGTAGTCGTAAAATATGAACTGAATAAACTTGTCTTCAGTTTCTGGGGTTTACCTTTTGCCATTATAAATATCCTTTATAAAAACTCTAATTTATTTCTCCTCTTTCAGGAAAAACCACCTTATTACCAAACCTGCTATAAGTAAAAGAAGCACTATAGAACTCCAAACCGAGATTCTCTGCCCAATTATAAAAGAGTTGGGTTCAAATTTAAAGACAATATCGTAATTCCCCTTCTTTAAAAACATACTTCTTAGTAAATAATCAGCCTGGAAATGAGGTGCAATTTTTCCGTCAATGTAGGCATTCCACCCCTTGGGATAGTAAATAGCCGAAAAAACAGCAAACTGATTTCCATTGCCCTGATAATGGTAAGTCATTTTATTCAACGATTTTTGAGTTAAAGCGATCTTCGACTCTGAGTCGTTATTTAATACTTCTCCGGAAATGAGACCCTGGAATTTCTTGTCAATCACCACCTCCCTGGAAGGATCAATCAATTTCAAAGCAGCAATTTCCTGATCTGCATTTTCTACGATCTTATATTTGCTAACCAGCCAGACGCTTCCGAAAGCATGATGGTTTTGAATTGGGGCAGCTTCTGGATTAAAGATCAAATATTTGGTATTAAGCATATTCAGGACGTTTAAACCAAGAAACAGAGAATCCTCCCTACCAGATTCCGATTTTATTTTAGGAAAACGTTGCGCAATGGTGTTCATTTCATCGCTGATATGGAAATTGATCAGCTCCTGATAGCGTCGCATCTTGGCCCCGTGGTAACCTCCGATGGATTGATGATAATAGGAGGTGCTCACATCATTGAAAGTGCTCACAGCCATATTCAAAACTCTGTAATCCGCTGATTTATCTTTTAATATCGCAAGATCTGCACCAGTCGCTTTGTATGGATTCTTTGCTTCCCGATCTGAAACAAAAAGACCGTCATTCAGGTATCGTTTGTCAACTCCCCACATATCCACTAAAATCAATGCCCCCAAAACCACCAGGGCAGTATTGACTTTCAATTTTTCTTCCACAAAAGCCCAAATCACACCCGCCCCAAGCAATATAAAAATGGCTGATCGAAACGCATCATACCGCAACAGAGATTCCCGATCTGCAATTAAACTGGTTTGAAGCCATTCCGGGAACTGGCTATCGGCTGAAGAGATGAATGAACCTGCAATTCCTGGCAGAAGGGCAAAAACAAGTGCTAATCCGGCGGTTAACCCGACACTCCAGGCCAAGGGTTTAAGCCAGGCTTTACGGTCAATTTCATGGCCCAATATCTTTTGCAGGGTCAGGAAGGCAAAGAGTGGAAAAGTAAACCCTGCAATTACCAGGATCATTGTCACCGTCCTGAATTTGTTATAACCGGGAAAATAGTCGAGAAACAGGTTGGTCAGGGGCATAAAATTATGTCCCCAGGCCAGGAGAATCGACAGGACAGTAGCGATTACAATCCAGATTCGGATAGGCCCTTTCAGAAGAAACAGTCCCAGTACAAAGAGGAAACAGACAATTGCTCCAAAATAGACGGGTCCTGAGGTTCCCGGCTGAGTTCCCCAATACCCGGGAAGTTCTTTAACCACAGAATTTGCATTAGGGACATTATTGCTTTTCAATAATTTACCGGTTTCAGAATCCTCAGAGAATCCTACCGATGAAGATCCGCCATTGAAATTCGGGATCAATACAGTAAGAGTTTCACCAATTCCGTAACTCCATCCAGTCGCATAATCACGATCGAGTCCCGAGGTTTTATTCTCCTTGTCACTGGTCAGATCGGATTTTCCCCTCATTGAATACTTTCCGTACTCCCAGGTGGTCCAAAGTTTATTGGTATTTGCGGCTATTGCAAGAAATGCAAAAGCAAAAATGATTGCAAGTTTTATGAGTAATGCCCTGATATCCTCTTTCCCCTTGATTATTGCAATCAGCTCTGTTACACCCATAATCATTAAAATCAGGAAGGTGTAATAGGTAATCTGAGGATGGTTGGTATAAATTTCCAATGCAAGGAAGATGGAAAAAACTGCACTGCCAATCCATTTTTCCTTTTTTAAAGCGTAATAAAAACCGGCAATAACCGGAGCCATATAGCCAATTGCAATGGCCTTTGAGGCATGACCGGCCGCAATTATGATAAAATTATAGGAACCAAATCCAAAAGAAAGAGCCCCTACGATAGCTAGCCAGGGGCTTACACCAAAGAGTAATAAAGCGATATAAAAACCAATCAGATAGAGAAATACAAAATTAACAGGTCTCCAGCCATAGAGATTTGTAAAGGTAAAGACCGAAGTAATCACTGTTGTGGTGGGAAGACCTATAAGATAGGAAGGCATTCCTCCGAACATGGAATTGGACCACAAAGCCAGGTCGTCACTTTTCTTATTGTAGTCAACGATCTCCTTTGACATCCCGATATAGGTCTGAGAATCGTGCTGACTCAACTGTTTATTCTCTAGAACAGGTGAAAAATAGATGATTGGCAATAAAAGGAAAAGAATTATTGCGGTAATATGAGGTACACTCTTCTTCCACGAAAACTTCATCATAACGGTATCTTTTTCAGTTTAATTACAAAAGTACTTTTTTTTTGAATGATGGGGTATTGTCATCCAGCCTGATAACATTAATTTACAACAAACTTCCGGATTCAGACCTCATTTTTGACCTGCATTTATGGCTAATTGGTTTTGATCACTACGCTACAAACCGGCAAACCTTCGCCACTTGCATTAAGTCTTAGGATTCCCGGCTTTTCACCCGATTGAACAACCACGAGGCATTTCCCGTGGAAAGCCTTGCGCTCCGAAGCTTTAAAAGACTCATGGCTGACAGGATTTCCATTATCAACACCGATGACACTTCCGAAACCTTCCACCTGAAATTTTATCAGGTTTTCAGCATTTGGAACTATAACGCCTTCTGCGTCAACCACATCAACTGTCACAAAAGAGAGGTCATTCCCGTCAGCTTTTATTTCTGACCGATCGGGTGTAACCATTAAACGTGCAGGTGCTCCGGCCGTCTTCACTTCCTGAACCAGTATTTGTTTGCCGCCGGTTCGTGAAACAGCCCTTAACGTCCCGGGAGTAAAAGGTACCCGCCACATCACGTGTAAATCGTCGCCCTTCTTCTTCTTAATTCCCAAAGACTTGTCATTCAGATATAACTCAACTTCCTCAGCATTGGAGTAGGCCCAAATATCAACAGTTTGGCCTTTTGTCCAGTTCCAGTGGGGGAAGATATGCAGGACATCTTTTTTAGTCCATTCACTTTGATACATGTAATATACATCCTTAGGGAAACCAGCCAGATCAATAATTCCAAAGTAGGAACTCCGTGCCGGCCAGGTGTAAGGAGTAGGTTCGCCCAGGTAATCAAAACCTGTCCAGATAAACTGTCCCGACAGAAAATTGTATTTCTTTATTACTTTCCATGTTTCTTCGTGGGTTGAACCCCACGGTGCTGAAACATTGTCATAGGAAGAGCAGGTAAGATCCTTATTCCCGGTAGTAAACTGGATATCCCAGCGCGTCGGCCAACGCCTGACAGAATCGGAAGGCATATCGTACACACCACGGGTCATCAGTGCGGAAACTGTTTCGGTTCCCAGGAATTTCTTACCTGTGAAGACCCTCGGGAAATCCTTAAAATTATTCTGATGATAATTATAACCAATCAAATCAAGAGCTCCTGAACGAATAATGAAATTTCCTGGTCCGGGTTCATTGCAGGCGGAGGTAATGGGTCGGGTTGGATCAATTTCACGAATATAACCGACGAGTTCTTTGGCGATAGTTATTCCGGTGCTGTCACCCTGTTCCGGAATTTCATTCCCAATACTCCATGCGAACACACTTGGATGATTACGGTCACGCCTTATCAAATCCTGCAGATCTTTTTTATGCATTGAATCCCAAACTGTGCTGTAATCAAACTTATTTTTGGGCTTCTTCCACATATCGAAGGCCTCATCCAAAATGAGAAATCCCATCTGATCAGCAAGATCGAGCAATTCGGGGGCTGGAGGGTTATGTGAGGTCCGGATCGCATTACATCCCATCCCTTTCAGAATTTCAAGCTGACGCTCAAGGGCCCGTTTATTGATTGCAGAGCCTAAGCACCCCAAATCATGATGATCACATACTCCATTAATTTTCAGATTTTTCCCATTCAGGAAGAATCCTTTGTCAGTTGTAAACTCTATGTTGCGAAGTCCAAACGAAGTTGTATAATTATCAACCAGATCGCCGTCAACAAAAACCTGCGAAACTGCACGATACATTTTAGGGAGATCAAGGTTCCACAATACCGGATTTTTGAGGATAAAATCAAATGAGGCATTGAAAATTGAGTCTTTGACTCCGTTACTTTCGATCTTGCCGGTGGCGACTTCTTGTCCAGAAGGATCAAGAATAACAGTTTTCAGCTTTAGCGTTTGGCCCCCTTTCAGATTGTTTTTTATCCGGGTGACAACCTTCACTTTTGCCTGATTATCTGTGATTTCAGGAGTCGTTATTGAGGTTCCCCAATGATCAATATGGGTAATCCCGGTAGTGACCAGCCACACATTTCTAAAGACCCCGGACCCGGAATACCATCGGGAATTTGGCTGGGATAAATTATCAACCTTCACTGCGATTACATTCACTTTATCGCCTGCGACCAGGAATGGTGTAATTTCGTATCTGAAGGAACTATATCCATAGAATCTTTTCCCGACCGAATGTCCATTGATCCATACTTCACTGTTTTGGTAAACACCATCAAAATCAATGAAAACGGACCTTTTCAAATCTACGGACGAGATCTTAAAAGATTTCCTGTACCAGCCTATCCCTCCGGGTAAGGCACCTCCACCTGGTGTAGCCGGATTTTTTTCACTAAATTCACCTTCAATGCTCCAGTCATGCGGTACATTGAGTGTACGCCATGCGGAATCATCAAAAGCAAGATCCTCAGCCCCTTCAGCGTTTCCTAGGTGGAATTTCCAATTTTTTCCAAAGTTCCTGATAATCCTGGCACCTTCATGATTGGAAGTGCACTGATTGAAAAGAAGGAGAAGTAATAATCCGCATGAGAAACTCCAAAATAACTTTTTCATTTTTTCAAAATTAGGGTGTCCGTTGATTGAATATCTTTTTACTATGAGGATAGATTAAACCTTTTCAGCCCGGATTAATACTTTGCGAAAGGATGGCTCTTCACCGGGTTGAAAGAAAAGCACAAATCCTTTTGAGACCTTAGAATTAAAGCCATATTCGCCTAAAATCGTGTTTATCTCCATTAATGCATTAGGTTGATGATAAGTGCAAACGTTCATTTTAATCGCATTACCTGATGCGACCAGATTTTTCATCCCGGCCAGTGCCTTTTGCTCAAACCCTTCTATATCCATTTTTATAAAGTACCTCTCATTGGCAACCGGCTTAAGAAGACTGTCTATTGAGACCGTTAATTCCCCTTCAGAATCTGACATATACTTCTCCACAAAAATTACCTTGTCTTTCCAAGGGGCAAAGGTCAGTTTCAGGGCTTCAACCCATTCGGCTTCACATTCAATTAAATATAAGCGTTTTGCCTTATCAACCACCGACAGCGCAAAATTACCTTCAGCTACTCCGGCATCTATTACCACACTATCGGGTTCTAACTGAAAATCAGGAGTGAGATAGAGGTGAGGGGATTCGGTATCCTGCTCTTTATAAATACTCCGAATAGCCCATATGATCTGTGTTTCGGTATATCTTTTGGGAAAATACATCTTCTTTCCTTCGAAAAGCACATACATGCGTTGATATTCAATATCAGTGAACACTTCCGGAAGAAATGTGTCATATTTTTCTGTCCATTTGAATGGGAAGGAAGCGTATTTGTGAGTTTTTAAATATTTAAGTGCTTCCAGAATTTCGTAGTCAAGGGTAGTTGGATCGATGCCTTTAAAATGGTGCAAAACCGCCATCCGTCTTGCTTTCAGACTTTTTGATTCGAGCATAAACCGAACAAAAACCAATAATCTGTAGGGTACTATTTTTTGCCAGGTTCGATGTAATATATTCATTTTTAATAATTTAATTTTTTTAACAAATTCAATACCCTGNTTGACTATATGTTGCTGTCGTCGTTTTTAAATGTCTTCACCATATTATTAACTGTAATTTTATTTCGGAGAATTTCAAGTATTTCAAGAAAGCCCGCCAATTTGAAAACAATTGAAATCCCCCCGGCCACCAAAATATAAACGATCATTTGAATCACCAATAACGGGAAAGCTCTCACCGGAAATACCACACCTATTCCAAAGACGAGCGCAGCCGGAATACCCAGCAGGAATATCAGGGGGAAAAAATCCTTACACTGCGCTCCAATGGAATAGTTGATTAACCGTTTGGAATACAATGCATTTATGAAGAATCCGATCCAATAAAAAACTACAATTCCGGCCACTAAAACTTTTAGCCCATAAATGATTCCTAAGATCAGAAGGGGTGTAAAAATGATATATTTGATAATCTCAGTTTTTAGAAACAAATCTGACCGTCCCTTAACCTTGAGTATATTATGATTAATCACATGCATCGGAGAGATCATGTAAGCCAGGCAAAGTGCCTGAAATATAGGGACAGAAGGGAGCCACTTATCTCCAAATAAAACTTTAAACAAGGGGTGCGCCATCGCTGCTAATCCTAACATAATGAGTAATGATACATACATGACTGTTTTGATCAGCTTACTTATACTGGCTTTAAGCCTCAAATCGTCCTTTTGCATCTCAGACAAAACCGGGAAACTGACCTTGCTGGTAATATTAGTCAGAGTGCTCGAAGGCATCGAGCTGTACTGATCGGCATTGGTGTAATAGCCTAAAACGATATTGGAGTAGTTTTTNCCGATAATAAAGTTGTAGAAGCTTTTATAGATTACTGCAACGATTGAGATCAGTAAAATATTAGAACCAAAAGCAAAAAGCTCCCTAAAAATCCGTTTGCTGAAGGCCATTTGGGGAAGCCAGTGATTATGCTGCCACATCATAAAGCTACGTAATGCCTGATTGATTAGGGACCGCCACACCAGGCACCACACTCCGAAACCGTAAAAGGCCAAGGCCAGAGATACAACACCTGATACAAAGGTACTTATTGTCGATATTTTAGTAATCGTTTTAAAATCAATCTCTTTAATCAATATTGTTTGCTGGATAAGCGTAACAGAACCAATAAGAATTGCAAGTGCGGAATAATGAGTAAGTTGAATCAGTTCAGGCTTATCATAGAAACCGGCAATTAGTGGCGCGCACAACCAGATAATCACAAAGGTGAGTAATCCGATCACGATATTTACCCAAAATATAGTGCTGTAATCGAGTTTTGTGCAATTCTGTTTTCCGACCAGAGCCTGGCTCAGCCCGCTGTCGACAAAAACCTGGGCAATAGAAATGAAGATGGTGATCATTCCAACAAGGCCGAATTCCCCCGGAGAAAGCATCCGGGCTAAAAATATACCAAAAATCATCCCTTGTCCCTGACTCAGAATGCTCTCCAGCATACTCCAAAAAAATCCGTTTACAGCCTTTCGCTTTAAATTGCTTACACCCATTCAATTTGTTACTAACAATAACGTGCTAAAATTAAACAATTTTTCTTAGGTCAGTCTTAATATCCCCGCAATTGGAACAGGGATAAGATATTAATCGAAATCGGGTCAAAGGCTTTTTGGGATAAAAAGGTTACTTTTAAACCGTCAAAAACATAAATTTTTTTATCAAGACGATTATGAATAACCATCTGCCCCTGGTATCTATTATTTCACCGACTTACAACCACGAAAAGTTTATTGCAGATTGCATTGAGTCTGTACTGGCCCAAACTTATTCCAACTGGGAGATGATCATTATAGACGATGGTAGTAATGATAGAACTTTGGGTGTAGCTACTGAATATGCGAAAAAGGATTCACGCATTAAACCATTCACGCAGAATAATATAGGAATCTTTCGACTAGGTGAATCATACAATTTCGCCCTCTCGCAATGTCAAGGCAAATACATTGCTATTCTGGAGTGTGACGATGTGTGGTTACCTGAAAAGCTGGCAATTCAGGTAGAAGTTTTAGAGCAACATCCGGAATGTGTTTTGTCCTGGGGCAAAGCATATCTCTCATCTATTGACCTTTCCTACAACTATTTTCTTGCTCCAAAAAATAGTGATGATCAACACCTTTTTTACAATAACCCCCCGGGTGTTTTCCTGAAAAAATTTATTTATCACACCCTGATTCCGGCCCTTACCATTGTAGTCAGACGTGAGGCACTGCTCGAAATCGGAGGGTTTATTCAAGGATTCAATCTTCCTCTTGTCGATATACCAACCACTCTCGAATTGCTGATGAAAGGAGAATTTGCCTACGTAGACCAACCGCTTGGCAGCTGGAGAATCTATCCCAATCAGGTTACCAAAACCTATACCGGCCAGATGACGACGAGCTACTATGCGCTTATTCAGTCGGTTATGGAGCGTTTTCCTGCTTTATTCGAGTCCCATGGCCTGACTAAAAAGGAAATTGATGTTCATTTTCGCAATCGACTGGTAATCAGCTATTCCCGTTCAGGACGTTATAAGTTGATTCGTAAGGATTTTACAGGAGCCCGTAAAGATTATATCCACTCCATCACCCATTATGGATGGACTCAACCGGTTTGGAAACTACGTTCATTGGTTGGCCTCTTTTTTAGCCTATTCAAAATGGATATTGAATGGCTGGCAAAGATCATCGGGAATGCTTCGTACAAATAACCGATTTATCCCAGTTAAAACTAAATCACAAACTTTTTAATCAATCTTGACCGTTTTTCACGGCTAAAGCAATTCAATACCCTGTTTGAAACATCAGGTTGCAGTTCGGTCTGGATTTGCGATAACTCACTAATTAATTGAGCAATGTCCTCTGGGTCCCGTTTCACCAGATAACCCATATCACCAACTACTTCGGGCAGTCCACCCACATTCGTTACGATGGGAATGCATCCATAATACATCGCTTCTGCTACCGAAACTCCAAAAGATTCTGACCTGGAAAGTTGGCAATAAAATTTTGACCTCTGGTACCAATCGGGTAACTCGGCATGAGCGACTCTTCCCAATATAGTCAGGTTTTCAGGGAAATCCAATAACAGGAATGATAACTTGTTTCGATCTAATCCAATAATAATAAATTGATAATCAGGTAGTCTTTTGGAAAGCTCAATGAAGGTATCGATCCCTTTCAGGTAGAATGAGCGTTTATTTTCAATAAGGCCGACGGTCAGAATAAGTTTCTCTTTAGCTGATTTTAAATTTGAAGAGGCAGCAAGATCGACACAATTGGGGACCATATGTCTTCTTGAACCAGGTGCGATATATTTTACCTTTCGATCCACGTAATTAGATACGGTAAGATTTAATGTGCTTAATTTAATGGAACTTACGCAAAAAAAACCGCGTATTCCAGAACAAAGTGCCCCATAATTCAGATTTTTAAGTCGTGCAACTTCGTAGCCACCAATCACAACAAACGATTTCTTTCCAAATATCCTGGCAATCAAAACCGGCAGAAGCGAGTGATAATCTGCAAACCATATATAAACAGCATCATAGCGCCAGATATTGAACATCAAAAATAATAATTGCTTGAAAAGCTTAATCCCAGTGCCTATTATCCCACTTCCTGGTTTAAACACATATTTTGAGACTTTTGCAGACTCAGACAAAATCTCAAAATCTGCTTTTACAAAGGAAGAGAGATTCACATACACGAACAGAATATGCTTATTTTGCATAGTGCTTGGATCTTAATCGATTCGGGAGAATGGATGTGATGAGAGTGGTTTTCCAGCAAAGGGGTGATATTCCCCTTTCAGGCCGATAGGTGTTTGATTTCGGATATCGCAAACAATCTCAATCGATTTGCGTGCCTCACCAATTTCAAATCCATTTCCTTTCAGAATCTCTTCATAACTGCGGGTGTGCAAATCGGTAAACCCTTCACTAAATTCAATCTCTTCCCCTTCCATAGTTATTGACCGGAAGGTTGTCTTGCCCTTCTGTTTAACCTCCTCAGGCAATGTGTCACTATTAATGCTCAGAAACCATCGAACCCTTGCTTTTTCAAGCAAAAGGATTCCTGAAGCCCTGTCGTGGGTGTGAAGATTCACTGTGTTTTCTTTGACATCACCGAAAATCCAGGTCAGCATGTCAAAAAAATGGATGCCGATATTAGTAGCGATTCCTCCAGATTTTGAAATATCCCCTTTCCAGGAAGTATAATACCAATTTCCTCGTGAAGTGATATAAGTCAGGTCGATATCGTAAACTTTGTCTGCCGGTGATGTTTTAATCTTCTCCCTTAAGGCAATTATGACCGGATGTAGCCGAAGCTGCAAAATGGTATAGATTTTCTTCCCGGTATCCAGAGCAACCCGCTCCAGGGGCTCAATATTCCAGGGGTTTAATACCAGAGGTTTTTCACAGATAGCATCGGCTCCGCGCCGCAAGGCCACCCGGATATGGGCATCATGAAGGTAATTAGGCGATGTGATACTCATGTAATCAATGGCCATCCCCTTATCGTATTTCAACTTCTCAAGGTACCTGTCAAATCTTTCAAATTCAACAAAAAACTTTGTATCAGGCGAATAACTGTCCATAACGCCTACACCATCGTAAGGATCATAAGCAGCAAGAAGGCTGTTCCCGGTCTCTTTAATAGCTTTCATATGACGGGGTGCCACAAATCCGGCTGCTCCGATCAATGCAAAATTCTTAATTTCAGTCATTTATTTTGGATAAATAAGGTTCCACTAATTTCATTCTTTCTTTAGGAACGAAGAACAAGTCTCCGTTACTCTCTCCCCGTTCCTCTGTTACTGCATAAAGAAATCCTCCACTGAGATAAAATGGCCTGTAAGAAAATGGGGCAAGAAAATCGCTGATTTCCTTGCGGTTAACAGGTTCAATTTCAATCTGGATGATTGGATGAAAAAGTTCCAGCAAAAATCCGAGATGGGGAATAATATGAATCTCATAACCCTCCACATCACATTTGATATAGTCACACTGTTTCATGTTCCGGAAAACGGTTGCAGGTTTATACATTTTTTCCGAAAAGGTAAATTCAAATAACCCTTTTTCATTCTCATCCAAAACCCTCGTCAGCCCATGACGCAGATATTTATTGCTTTTGGGAATTCCCATTTCAATAAGCTTATTATCTTCCTCTCCAAGTGCATATGGGATAATTGATACATTTGGGAATCCAGTGGTATTAATTGTCAGTATTTTGCGGAAAAGGATGACAGGTTCGACACAATGTACTTTCCCGCGAGGGCCGGCCAATTTGGCAAATAATCGTGAATAATATCCTAGGTTAGCCCCAATATCGATGATATGATCCCCATTTTTAATCAATTTTTTGATAAAATAGTGACAATCAAATGTTCTTTTTTTCTTTAGTAATCCAAGAGAATAGGAAATGAAAAAAAGCCTGCTCACTACAACCAGATAATTTTTTACTCCCAGGAGTTTATATAGCGTTTGTTTAATAATCATTCAATAGTTCTTTAATTCTCATTTACCAGTTTACCGAATTACTCAACCTTTTTAACTCCGTTTGCCGAGAGAATATATCTCTGACCGCTCTCCGGACAAATCCCAACTCCTTCACCATCGAATTCAAGTTTGTGCCCATATTCGCTCACCCAGCCATTTTGTCTGGCGGGATTGCCGTATACCAGGCCATATGCGGGAACTTCGTTTGTAATGACTGCTCCAGCGCCAATCATCGCATAGCTTCCGATTTCGTTGCCGCAAACCACTGTGGCATTAGCCCCTATTGAAGCACCTTTTCGCACTACCGTTTTCCTGAATTCATCCTTCCTAATGATAGCACTACGTGGATTAATCACATTCGTAAAGACCATCGAAGGTCCAAGAAAGACATCATCTTCGCAGATTACCCCGGTATAAATCGATATATTATTCTGAACTTTAACATTGTCACCAAGCACAACCTGAGGAGAAACAACTACATTTTGTCCGATATTACATCTTTTACCAATCTTGCACCCAGACATTATGTGACTAAAGTGCCAGATTTTAGTCCCTTCTCCAATATCGCAATTTTCATCAATTATAGCTGAATGGATGTGCATAATATGGTATCATAATGAATTGATTGATTTTAAAAGTTCGTTAATCACAGAGTCCTGCTCACCCTTTAATAATTCGGTGTGCATCGGTAATGCTAAAACTTCCCTGCAAAGCTTTTCGGCAACCGGAAAATCTCCTTGCCTATACCCCAAATAATTATAGGCTTTTTGGAGATGAAGCGGCGATGGATAATAAACCATCGATGGAACCCCCGAATTATGCATCATTTCTTTGATCCTATCACGTTCGCCTATTCTAATTACATATTGATTATATGTGTGATGAGTAAAACTGTTTTCAGCAGGTCTTATAACTTTGGGGAGGTCTTCCAATAATTTGTCATAATATTTTCCGGCCTCCTGGCGGAGTTGAATATAGTTATCCAGATTACGGAGCTTTACCCTGAGTATTGCTGCCTGAAGGGTATCCAGTCGGGAATTGCAGCCAATCATCTCGTATGCATATTTTTGTCCCTGACCATGCCGGGAAATCAGCTTAGCCTTTTGTGCAAGATCCATGTCGTTAGTCGAAATGGCACCCCCATCACCGAAGCACCCCAGATTCTTTGTCGGGAAAAAGGAATGGATGTTGATATCACCCATCGTACCGGTCATCCGACTATTTCCATTGAAAAAGGTGTAATCGGTTCCAAGCGATTGAGCATTATCCTCAATAACTTTCAGTCCAAAAAGACGGGCGATATCAAGAACAGGCTCCATATTAACAGATTGACCAAATAAATGAACAGCTACAATTGCCTTTGTAGCCGGAGTTATCCGGTCCTGAATCAATTTTTCATTCATATTAAAAGAGTCTTCCCAGACATCCAAAAATACCGGCTTAAGCCCTAGCAAAGCCGCCGCTTCGGCTGAAGCAACGTAATTAAAGGCAGGCATAATTACTTCATCACCAGGCTTAAGGTCAAGCGCCTGATAGGCAATCTGAAGGGCATCGGTCCCATTTGCACAAGTAACTACATACTTTACGTCCAAATATTCAGCCAATTCATTGCCAAATGATTCAACGGGTTTTCCGTTAATAAAGGCAGAAGAATTAATTACTTCAGATATGGCCTGATCAATTTCTTCCTTTATTTTTAGATATTGCCCGTGAAGGTCAACCATTTTGATAGAATTCAACATAATCCAGTTTAAAACATGATTACAAAATTGCTAATATTTTTGCGATTATTACTGAAATCCACCCTTAACACTCAATTAATATGAAAAAGAGAATCTCCTGAA
>TBL_comb47_HYPODRAFT_10000241_pt1 | contig 71960 bp, 43 predicted proteins | sample TroBogypolimnion_40_FD_10682 | JGI IMG/M metagenome (IMG submission 10682) | reverse complement strand
TGTAGAACAAATATATTCTAAATTTAGTAAAACCTTTCCATGGGAAGAAATTGGCTGAAAATAAATTGATTTGGTAACTGATTGTATATTATCGTGGTGGCAGTAAAGAAGTAAAAAAATCAGCAGTAAGATTTTTTTTATTTGGTACAAAACGATTTTTTCCTACTTTTGCGGCGGGTAAGTCCTGCACGATCAGCTCCTGTCGAACTCCCCCAGGGTCGGAAGACAGCAAGGGTAGATGGTCGCAGCGGTGCGATGCAGGTAGCTTACCCACTTGCCGAATTAGCTCAGTTGGCCAGAGCACGTGATTTGTAATCTCGGGGTCGTCAGTTCGAATCTGACATTCGGCTCATAAGTTCTTTGTTTTCTTATATCTTGGGGAAATACCAAAGTGGCCAACTGGGGCAGACTGTAAATCTGCTGGCGTACGCCTTCGTAGGTTCGAATCCTGCTTTCCCCACCCAATGTGCAGATTGTCTATTGTCCGATCGTCTGCATTTTTTATGCAACAAACATTGCGGGAGTAGCTCAGTTGATAGAGCATTAGCCTTCCAAGCTGAGGGTCGCGGGTTTGAGTCCCGTCTCCCGCTCTGATTTTGCCGATGTAGCTCAGGGGTAGAGTACTTCCTTGGTAAGGAAGGGGTCACGAGTTCAATTCTCGTCATCGGCTCAAAATGGACTATCGTCATATTGTCTTTCCAGCTTTTGTAAACCCAAATATTTTGAAGATGAAAAAATCCCTCGTTATTTTTTCTCTGCTTATGGTGGTTGTTCTTCTTTTTGCCCAATGCAAGAGCAGTGAATGCACATACAGGCCCAGAGCAGCGAAACATACAAACATTTGGCTGAAAAGGTAATTTTTGAAGTGCCTGGTATGGTTGCGGTCTCATGCGATTCGTGGTGCTTCGGGTCGACTTCTTGCTTGCTTCTTCCTGCTTAAGTTCAATTTTTGTCTTCTTAACCGATTGCTTCACCGATTTTTTCCGAATGAAAAAGGGATTATTAATTTTTACACTGCTGATGATGGTTGCCATCCTCTTTGTCCAATGCAAAAGTTGTGGTTGTACCTACCAACCCAAGAAGGCAAAGCATTCTACTGTTTGGCAGAAACGCTGATATTTCCCTATCCGCTTCTGTACGTTAACAATTTGTAAAAAGAGCCCCTTAACAGACCCTCTATGTTTTAGATAATGAATTTATATCATTACCTTTGCAGTGCTTTCTACAAAAAGTATTTTGTACTTCTATAATTCTCAAAACGAATAGATTATGTCTAAGATTAAAGTTGGTATTAACGGTTTCGGTCGAATTGGCCGTCTGGTTTTCCGTGCTGCTGTTGAAAAAAACGATGTGGAAATTGTTGGAATCAACGACCTCATCGACGTTAACTACATGGCTTACATGCTGAAATACGACTCCACACACGGTCGTTTTAAAGGTACTGTTTCTGTTGAAGATGGTTTTCTGGTGGTAAACGGGAACAAGATCCGTGTCACTTCAGAAAGAAATCCAGCCGATTTGAAATGGAACGAGATTGGTGCCGAGTATGTTGTTGAATCAACAGGTCTTTTCCTGGACAAAGAAAAATGTCAGGCTCACCTCAACGCAGGTGCAAAAAAAGTAATCATGTCGGCTCCTTCCAAAGATGATACCCCAATGTTTGTCATGGGTGTCAATCACGGAAAATACACGACAGACATGAACTTTGTCTCCAATGCTTCCTGTACCACCAATTGCCTTGCTCCGATTGTTAAGGTTCTGAACGATAATTTCGGAATCATCGAAGGCTTGATGACGACTGTTCACGCTACAACTGCCACACAGAAGACTGTTGACAGCCCTTCCACCAAGGACTGGAGAGGCGGCCGCGGTGCAGCCCAGAACATCATTCCATCCTCCACGGGTGCTGCCAAAGCCGTTGGCAAAGTCATTCCTGAGATGAATGGCAAACTGACTGGGATGGCATTCCGTGTTCCTACACCGGACGTTTCCGTTGTTGACCTTACCTGCCGTTTGGAAAAGGCTGCTCCATACAAAGCCATCTGTGCTGCCATGAAGGCTGCTTCAGAAGGTGAACTGAAAGGAATCCTTGGTTATACCGAAGACGATGTGGTTTCCACAGATTTCGTTACCGACCCGCGCACCTCCATCTTTGATGCCGGCGCAGGCATCGGTCTGAACGATAATTTTGTGAAGGTTCGTTTCGTGGTACGACAATGAGTGGGGCTACTCCAACAAGGTTGTGGATCTGATTTCTCACATGTATTCTGTTGACCACAAATAGCAGAACCCAAAAAATTAAAAAAGGCTCCCTTTCCGGGAGCTTTTTTTTTGCCCTTGCCTGCCGTTGTAGCATTGGTCACATGGTGCAAAATGAACTATCGTTGGCATCTATGAATCCTGAAGTCCATGGCCATTTATCACAGTCTGGTAAAAAATAAAAAAAACGCTGTATCCAACATTTTTTAAAACAATTGTTAGCTTTACGGTAACCAAAGTTCATGCTTTAAACTTCAAGCGCAAATCTCATTTTGAACAATTCTTCAATTTCCGACCTGTACCGGAACTTGTTTCTGGCTGTGCTTCTGCTCTTACCGGCCGGTTGGTTGCAAGCCCAGGGTATCAAGGAGGTGAGAATTACGCAATCCTTCGACCATGTTCCACTGTCCACTTGCCTGAAATACCTGGAAGAGACTTGTCACATCAGCTTTTTCTATCGGGAGGAGTGGGTCAAGCCCGAGGTTGTCACAGCCGTTTTCACAAACAGCACACCTGCAGAGGTGCTGGCACAGTTGTTCAGGGAGAGGGAAATCAAGTACCAGTTTTTTCAGCCGGATATGGTCTTTGTCTATCCGCGGAGCGAAGCCGTCCATACCTTTGCCGGATCCGGAGAAAATCAATTGCTTGTCATCGGTGATCCACTCAGCCAGCAATTGCAGAAGCGAGCGAGGCTCAAGGGCCGGGTGTTCGACGGTAAAACGGGTGATCCGCTGGCAGGAGCAGTGGTCTACAACCTGGAATCCAAGTCCGGGGTAGCTACCGATGCGAAAGGAAGGTATTCCATCGAAATGCCTACCGGAGAGATGAACCTAAGGGTCTCCTTCATGAATTTTGAAAACAGGAGTGCAAAAATCCAGCTGATACAGGATGGGGAAGCCGACTTCGAAATTTTTGAAAAGTCACGCACCATCGAGGAGGTGACCATTCTGGGAGAAAGCAGAAAGGCTTCAAAGTCCCAAATGAGTATGATCAAGTTGAGTGCGCTGACCATCAGTGAACTTCCCGTATTGATGGGAGAAGCCGACCTGATGAAGAGCATGGTCATGATGCCCGGTGTACAGAGCGTGGGGGAGATGTCCTCGGGTTTCAATGTACGGGGCGGTAATACCGACCAGAACCTTGTGCTGGTAGATGGGGCTCCACTTTTCAACACCACCCACCTTTTTGGCTTTTTTTCCATGATTAACCAGGATGCCGTAGCAGATGTTACCCTGTTTAAGGGTGGAATTCCCGCTTCTTACGGTGAACGGGCCTCTTCGGTGATGGATGTACAGTTGAAAAGCGGCAACAACAAATACCTGAGCGTCAACGGAGGCATTGGTTTGATCAACAGCAGGCTGTCGATAGAGGGCCCGTTGGGGAAAAAGAAAAAAAGTACGTTTTTTATCGGGGGGAGGAGTACCTATTCAGATTGGATGCTTCAACAAACAAAAAATCCGACTTTTATGAACAGTGTGGCCCATTTTTACGACCTGAACGGCACTGCTGATATCGAAATTAATTCGAAAAACCACCTTAGGCTGACGGGTTACAACAGTTCTGACGTCTTTAACCTCAACACTACCTCCCTTTATCGCTATGCCAATACACTGGGTTCGCTGAACTGGAAATCCAATCTTTCAGAAAAATTAATCTCCAACCTGACCATGGCCTACTCCAGCTACAATCTGACCGTGGATCAGAAAGATCCGATACTGCCGAAGGATGATTACACACTCGAGTCCGGCATTCAATATGGCAGTCTCAAATACAATCTTGCCCTTTACCCGAATGAGAAGCATCACATCAATGCGGGTTTTCAGGTGATTGGATACAAAATTGATCCGGGGAAGATCGTTCCCACCCAAACAGTCACCAATGTGGTAGAATCTACCATGAGGAAGGAGCAGGCAGCTGAACTGTCTCTTTTCGCTGACGATGATTTCGACCTTACCCCGAAGCTTGCCCTGAACGTTGGGTTAAGGTATACTTCCTATGCAAATGTTGGTCCGGGAACGGTTTATAGCTATGCAGCAGGAGTGACCAGGAGTAGCAGTTCGATTCTGGATTCAACCCTCTATAAATCGGGCAGTACCATCAAAAGTTACCAGGGTGCCGAGCCCCGGATTGCCTTGAAATACAATCTTCAGCATGGTGGTTCACTGCGCCTGAATTACCAGCGCACCCATCAGTTTGTGGGCCAAATCTCCAATACGGCTGTCATTTCTCCTGCCGATTATTGGAAAGCTGCCGACGCTTATATGGCGCCGCTGATCAACGACCAGGTGGCCCTCGGTTTTTTCAGGAATCCGGCAGAAGGAAAGTTCGAATTCTCTGTGGAGGCCTATTACAAGCGACTTCAAAATTTATTGGAATACAAAAATGGGGCACAGTTGCTGATGAATCCGCACATCGAAACTGATTTCATCCAGGCCCAGGGATACTCCTACGGACTGGAATTGATGGCAAAAAAGAGTACCGGACGTCTCAACGGTTGGATCAGCTATACCTATTCGCGGACTTTCCAGAAGGCCGATGGGCCCTATCCCGAAGAAAAAATCAACCACGGGAGCTATTATCCTTCCATCTATGACAAACCACACGATCTGTCTCTGGTGGCCAACTACAAGATGAGCAGGCGCTGGCGGTTCTCTGGAAATTTTGTCTTCTCATCCGGACGGCCGATCACCCTGCCTGAACAGAAATATCTCTTCGGCGGAAACCAGATCGTCATCTTTTCAGACAGAAATGCCTACAGAATGCCTTCCTATCACCGAATGGACCTTGCCGTTACCCTGGATGAGAATCTGCGAAAAAAACGGATGTGGAAGGGAAGCTGGACCTTGTCCGTTTACAATGCCTACGGCCGGAAAAATCCCTATTCTGTGTTCTACCGCAAGAGTGCCTCCCTGCAAAGTACGGATGTGAACAAATTGCAGTACTCCATCTATGAGATGTCCATCATAGGCGTTCCTGTTCCTTCAATCACCTATAATTTCAAATTCTGATGGTTAAGTTGATTTGCATATTGGTGGTTTTCCTGCTGCTCGCATCCTGTGAGGAGGTTTATCATCCCGCCATTAAAAATGTGGAAGGGCAACTGATCGTAGAGGCATTGATCACCAATGACAGCACGCAAAATTTTGTGCATTTGACGCGCACGACAAGTTTCTACTCTGTAAGTTCCGGAACAATCGTTACCGGTGCGGTGGTAAAACTGGTAGATGCCAGCGGAAACATTGTTCCGGGTATTGAATCCACCCCCGGGTTATTCGGGTTTAAAAAAATTCCACAGGTTGGACAACGGTACAAACTTCAGATTTTGTTGCAGAATGACCTTTATGAATCGGAAACTGTCACCATGCCACCACTCCCGGCCATAGACAATTTTTATTCTGCTCGGGTGGACAAGAAAGAGTATGTAACCAACCCCTCCGGCGTTCCTGTGGCAACAACCGTAACAGGACAGGAACTCTATCTCGATGCCCCCATGACGGCCGCTTGTTCCAACTACAGGTTCGTGACGAGAGCGGTGATGGAATGGGTCTATGTAGTGCCAAATACCCCGATGGCGCCAACAGTCTTTGGCTGGCAATCACTTTACAACAACGATACCTACAACATTGCAGGGCCGAAGAAATTCAGTCAGTCTGGCAAGATTGAAAAGCAGTTCCTGATGATGCTTCCTTACGATACTTCGGGAATGATCCAGACGGGAGCCAGCGTAGCCGGGTGGATCTTCGTGCTGGACATGTTCGGAACTTCGCAGGGATCCTACGATTACCACGAAATGCTCAACAGCCAGCTCACGGCAGCCGGAAGCCTCTTTGATCCGGTCCAGACCCAGATTTATGGCAATATCACCTGTAAAACAGATTCGTCCAAAATTGCCTATGGCTATTTTGATCTGAATTCTACCAAACAATATCGTTACTATATCTATTTTTCATCCACCGACCCAACCGTTGGTGTAACGACCAGGGAGATAACGAATTATTCGGTTATTCCGGATAATGGCAAGTTGGTCAACAGTCATCCGGGATGGTGGCAATAGACCAAAATTTCTTCGGTTTGATGCATGGAGCATCTTTGCGATGAAGTTGATATTTTTGATAGGCGGAAACAAAATTGGATGCTTCCATTGCGGTAAGGCGAGTCATCGCCATCGCTGCAAAATGAAAATTTGGATTTAAGTTTAGCTATTACAACTCGATCAATTGTGAAAAGAGAATTGTTCACCCTGTTAGTTATTCTGGTTGCACTTTTGGGCAAAGCGCAGGAGAAAGAGTGCTTTGGCCTCTATACCGACCGTGATCTGTACACAAGCGGGGAAAATATTTTGGTTAGAGTGATTGCCCCTTCCGACGAATCGGACGGAATCCTGAAGGTGGACCTTTTCAACAGCAAGGGCGATATGATTGTCTCAGTGCCGCTGAAGATGACTTTCCATCAGGCAGATGGGTTTATTAGCCTTCATGATACGCTGAGCACGGGAAGCTACCTGGTAAGAACATCTACCCAAACCAGTACAACCCAAACCATCAAGGAGTTGTTTGTCATCAACAGGTTTACGGGTATTGCGGGTTCAGGAACAACCTACCGTCCTTCGGGAAGCCTTACCATTCAGGATACGGCGAATATGGAGATCTCCCTCTCAGGAGTCGAAAAGAGATACAAAACGAGAGGCAAAGGGCATCTTACCGTTCAGTTAACCAGTGGGTTGCAGCGTGTGGCAAAGGGATCACTTTTCCTGTATGTGGCACAGGTTCTGCCCGATTTCAACTCCCGTACTTTCGTCACAGAAGCGCATCCCAAGTTTACGGCCAATGCCGGAAATGAAGGTTTGATCATTTCCGGAACCGTGACCGATAAAACAACGGCGCAACCCTTCCGCAAGGGAGTAGTTTCACTTTCGGTCCCCGATTCTGTGCCAAGGTTCAATTATTATACCACCGGCGAAAACGGCCGATTCTACTTTGAACTGAAAGACTGTTACGGAAAGGTTCCCATTGTTCTGCAATGTTCGGATCCGGAGGGAAAGCAGCAACTGAAAATCAATCTTGACAAAACCGAGAACCTTCTTCCTTCCTTGCCGCCGTTCAAGAGTGGAGTCTTCCCACCTGAATTGCGGAGTCTGGCAGCAAAAAATGTGGAAGCGTTAAATTTCAGCAAAATATTCCGGCAACAGTGGCTAGATGTCCAGTCTGCGCCCATGTCGAAGGCAGAAAGTTATCCCTTCTACGGTGTTCCGGTGCGGGTAATTTATCCACGGCTTTTTGTGGATCTGACGAATTTTGAGGAGATATCCCGTGAACTGTTGCAGGGCATCAAATTCAGGGACAACAACCACGTTCCGACCTTTCAGATTCTGGATGCGCAGCGAAACAACTATTTTTCGGAACAGCCCCTGGTACTGGTCAATGGAGTGCCGGTCAGAAATTTTAATGACATCAAGGATTTGGGATCGAAGGAGATAGAACGGATAGAGACCAGTCAGTTTGAACGATATTTTGGCAATATGCGGTTCTCAGGTGTAATCGCCATCTATGCACCCAAGTTTGATTTTGAAGTACTGAAAGAGTCTGAAGATCTCAGGAAGTTCACCATCGATGCGGTTCAGCAACGAGTGCTGATCAGTCCCGCCCCAGATGAGCAGTCCAAAATGGCTGACCTTCGCCCGGTGTTGTTGTGGTTACCTTCCATTCAGTCGGAGACGAACATCGAAGCCGATTTTCAGACTTCCGATATCAGGGGTAAATTCAGGGTATTCTTGGGTGGAAGAGGCATGGATGGAAAACTATTTTTCAAGGAACAATTTTTTGAGGTGAACTAAGATGAACAGGAAAATCTGGTTGGTAGTTTCAATGCTTGGCTTACTGGTTACCTCGTCACTGATGGCGCAGGAGGAGTTGCCAATTGGGTGGAATGCACCAAAGGTAAAGGGTGTGCGTTTTTTGCCGGATGCTACCTATCAGGGCAATCCATTCTTGAATGACCTCTTCTCTGCCGGTGAGATCCTGCTGGTTGACGGGAAGAAAATCGTTGGAGTACAACTGAAATACAACAATTACAGGGATGAACTGATCTACTACAATTCGGACATCTCAACCCAGATTGTCGTGGATAAAATCAGCGTCAGCAGCTTTTCTTTCACGGATGAAAAGGGAATCAGGCATATTTACCGCAAGCAAACCGTCAACGGTTATATGCCTGGAGAGCGATATCTTGAACTCTTGAGTGAGGGAGAGGTCTCACTGCTTGTGCACAGAAAAGTTCTGTTGCTGGACTGCCCTGTATACGGCGATCCCGGCAAGGAGAAAAGCATGTCTTACCAGGAGGCATTCAATTATTATCTGTTCAATGAAAAGAGGGGTTTTGAACTGATCAAGCTTTCGAAAAAAACACTCTTTTCAAAATTGGCAGCGTCAGATTTGACCCAGTTCAGAAAAATACTGCGCAAAAATGAGGTCAAAATTATGGATGAAGCTAGTTTTGTGAAGGCCTGGAATCTGTTGAAAACGAATAATATTACGGTTCAGTTTTGAACTGTTTTTGGAAAGATGTTGGCAGGGGAGAGTGCGAAACCCTATTCCTTGTGCCTGATCAGGCCTAGTACCCTGACTTCAAAAGTATTTGCATACTCCACTACCGTGAAGTTGTCATTGGTGTACCCCCCCAAATCGGAAACTTTCTTGAAATGATAGGTTGTATTGAGTAGTCCGATGTTGCCCTCTCCCCCAAACGTATGGGCGGCATTGCCCTTCTTTCCCAGCGATTTCAGGAAATAGGTCGCAATATCGTATCCCTGGAAGGCGAACTGGGTAGGTTCCGTCCCAAATTCAGCCTTGAAATTTTCCATAAAGGCGGAGACCTCGGGGCTGTTGTAATTGACAAAATAGTTCGACAGGAACCGAAGATTTACCTGGTGCATGTTCTCGGTTTCTATGCTTTGCATGCGGGTAAATTCCTGCAGTCCTACAAGAATAAGGGGAAATTTTTTGGACAGGAGCGTCAGGCGGTTCATGGCAATGCTGACGTCGACCTCATTGAGATCCGCCATCACCAGGATATTTGGTTTTTCCGGCTGCAGTTGAGGCTCCAGTTCGTCGATGCCCTTATCCCACAAATCATAAGTGCGAATCAACCCTTTTGTATTTTCTTTACCGGGTCTGATTTTTTCGAGGTACTCCCTGATTTGATGGGTCTCCTGACTTCCATTTCCGCCTTCGAGAAAGATGATCCTCTCCTTTGGAAACTCCTTCAGGAGGTAATCGGCCGTTGCCTCCATCCTCATTTTTCTGACAGGATTCACCTGAAAATACCAGGGATTGGTTTTGGTATACTTATCATCTGCCGAAAGGGGTGAAACCATTGGAATTCTGTTTTTCGCACTCAATTCAGAGACTTCGTGCTGTACCTCGGGATAGACCGGGCCGATCAGGAGATCAAGGGACAGGAATTCAGGCTTTTTAACCAGCAAATTTAAGCCGGAGGCACTCTTTTCCGTGTCATAGACATACAATTTAACTGCCTGACCGGCTTTGGACAGCTGGTCGACGGCCATCAGTACGCCCTGGTAAAAGGCAAGGAAGCTCAGCGACTTCGCAGTTGGCTTCAAACTGTCGGTGACGGCGGCGGAGATGGGCAGATAGAGTCCAATATTTAATTGCTGTCCCTGGTTTACAGATTTGACCGGTGCAGGAGCTACCTTTGGCTGGATGTCGTTCACAGGCTGCGCTTTTGCCGCTACCTCTGATTTGGATTTGATCGGAATGAGAATGGTTTTTCCGGCCTTCAACCCCTCCTTCAGCCCGGGATTAAATTTCAGCAGCTCCTCCTCTTCAACGCCGTAACGAAGCTTGAGCTGGTAATAGTTGTCGCCGCTGACGGTTTGGTACTGGATAAATTTGCTTTCGTCTATTTTTGCGGACAGGGGTTTCTGATAGGTATGATCCGGAATTTTCAAGACCATCCCTTTTTGAATGACGCCGGTGATATTTTTGTTGGCTGCAAGTACCTCTTCCTGGGTACATTCATAAAGCCGGGCGATGGAGTAGAGTGTTTCATTCTTCTGCACATTGTGAAGAATGTACCGAAAATCGCCGATTACCACCTTGTCATAGTTTTTAGTATCCTGACTGAAGGCAGATTGGGCCGCAAGAAATAGCAAAAGAACGGTCAGAAAGTTTCTGTGATGTTTACTTTCTGAACGCTCTTTTTTCGGTATCATATTCACAGGCATCGGTAATGCTTTTATTGGCCGGTTTTGTATTCGCCAAAATTTTTCATGAATTGGACGCGCTCAAACTCTGCCGGATTGATAGAATTCTCCTGGCTCAATTTTCCCCTAAAGTTATCAATAGTTTCGTAATTGTGCGCGGTCATCCAGGAAGCGAGATGACTGTTGATCTCTTCGATAAATCCAAATCCCTTCTCATAAAGGGCAGAGGCGACCTGAACCGCATTGCATCCGGCCAGAATCATCTTGACAGCGGTCTCCCAGCTGTGCAGACCCGTTGAGGAGGCAAGGTCACAGTTGACCCTGTTGGACATCACAGCCACCCATCTGAGCGGCAGCAGGTAATCCGATTCGTGACTCAGCACATTGGTGCCGTGTATGGAAACTTTGTTGATATCGATATCCGGCGAATAAAACCGGTTAAAGAGAACAATTCCTTTCACACCGGAGAAGGAGATATCCCTGATCATCCCTCCAAGATTGGAGAAGTAAGGGCTTATCTTGACAGAGACCGGAATGGAAATTTTCTGCGTCACCCGCGTAATGATGTCAAAGTAGGTGCTTTCATTGTCCTGACTGGTCTGGGAGAGATCGGAAGGAGCAATGAACATGTTCAACTCCAGGGCATCGGCACCGGCTGCCTCAATTTTCTTGGCAAAAAATCCCCACTCCTGGGAGGTAATGCAGTTGATGCTTGCAATAACAGGAATGGATAGCTGAGCCTTGGCCTCCGTGATCAGTTGCAGGTACTGCTTCAGGTTCTCTTTCTTGATCTCCAGGTCGTAATAATCCAGAAACTCCAGGTTGTTGTCCATCGGTCCCAATTTATCGAACTCGTGGGCGTATTCGAGGTAAATTTCCTCCTCGAAGACGGATTTTAGTACCACGGCACCTGCCCCGGCTTTCTCGATGGCTTTCAGGTGTTCAACAGAATTGGTCAGACTGCTGCTACCGGCAATTACCGGACTTTTGAGGTCGAGTCCAAGATATTTTATACTTAAATCCGGCATATCAGTTGGTTTTAGTAGTATTTGACAATTTGTTCTGAAGGTAGATGTGCATGTTCTCGGCAGCCTTTCGGCCGTCGCCCATGGCCAGGATCACGGTTGCACCTCCCCTGACGATGTCGCCTCCGGCAAACATCTCTTCGATGGAGGATTGCATCTTCTCCTCTTCGACCACGATGGTACCCCATTTGGAGACTTTCAGGTCGGGCAGGCAGGAAGGAACCAACGGATTGGGAGAAACGCCTACGGCTACGATGACGAGATCCACGTCCAGTTCAAATTCTGAACCATCGATGGGCACTGGTCTTCTCCGTCCCGATGCATCCGGCTCGCCCAGTCCCATTCTGTTGAGGCGCATTCTGCTCACCATTCCCTTTTCATCGGCAAAATATTCCAAAGGATTGCAGAGGTTCATGAATTCGACTCCCTCCTCCTTCGCATGTTTGACCTCTTCGATCCTGGCGGGCATTTCTGCTTCCGACCTGCGGTAGATGATCATGGCCCTGTCTGCACCTAATCTGAGGGCAGTACGAACAGAATCCATGGCTGTGTTTCCACCCCCAATCACTGCAACACGCTTGCCAAGAATGACGGGCGTATCGCTGGATTCAGAATTGGCTCCCATCAGGTTGACCCTGGTGAGGTATTCGTTCGAAGAGAGGATTCCGTTGAAATTTTCCCCCGGAATATCCATGAATCTTGGAAGGCCCGCTCCGCTTCCAAGGAAAAATCCCTGGTAGCCCTCCTCTTTGAGGTCATCGAATGAGGCAGTTCTTCCAACGATAAAGTTGGTTTCAAATTTCACCCCCATCTTCCGGAGGTTGTCCAGTTCGAAGTCGACGATCGCATTGGGAAGCCTGAATTCGGGAATTCCATATTTCAACACTCCGCCAATTTCGTGAAGGGCCTCGAAAACAGTCACATCGTAACCGTTTTTGACCATATCTCCGGCAAAGGAGAGGGCTGCCGGACCAGATCCAACGGTGGCTACCTTGATGCCATTTGGTTCGGCTGTTTTGGGAATGTTTGCCGTCCCGGATGCCCTTTCAAAATCGGCCGCATATCTTTCGAGATGCCCGATGGAAACGGAGGGTAGGTTCATTTTTTCGAGGTAGAAACATCTTGATTCGCACTGCTTCTCCTGGGGGCAGACTCTGCCACAAACAGCAGGGAGGGCGTTGGTCTCCTTCAAGGTTGCCGCGGCACCCAGTACATCCCCGTTTTCGATCAGTTTGATGAATTTCGGGATGTTGATGTTCACGGGGCAACCTTCGATACAGGTTGGGGTGACACAGTCCATGCAGCGGGATGCTTCCAAAGCAGCCATCTCGGCAGTGATGCCCAGATTCACTTCGCGGTCCTGGTATTTTACCCTGACTTCGGGTGCCTGCTCGGGCATGTGTACACGGGGAATGGCGGTACGTTCCTTGTTTTTTGTTTTGGAACGCAGGGCAGCTCTCCACTCCTGGCTGCGTTCAATCTTGAGGTATTCGGGGTCTAATGACATCTTCTTGGTTCTATTTTTGAAAATATTTAGTGCTTGCGAGGAGTTCTTCCGATTTGTAGCCTCCAAGGCGCATCAGCATCTCATCAAAATTTATCTCGTGAGCATCGAATTCGGGTCCATCGACACAGGTGAAACGGGTCTTTCCACCAACGGTCACCCTGCAGGCTCCACACATTCCGGTCCCGTCGACCATGATCGAATTGAGACTCGCCTGAGTGGGAATGGCATATTTTTTGGTGGTAAGGGAGGCAAATTTCATCATGATGGCTGGACCGATCACGATGCATTCGTCTATTTTTTCACGCTGGATTACCTCCTCCATTCCGGCCGTGATCAATCCCTGTCTGCCGTAGGACCCGTCATCTGTCATCACGATCACCTCGTCCGACCAGCGTCTGATCTGATCCTCCAGGATGATGAGATCCTTGCTCCTGGCTGCAATCACCGAGACAACCCTGTTTCCGGCCTTTTTAAACGCCTCTACGATGGGAAGAAGGGGTGCAACGCCCACGCCGCCGCCACAGGCAAGAATGGTACCCTTCAGCTCGATGTCCGTAGGTTTGCCCAGTGGACCAACCAGGTCTGTGATGCTTTCGCCAACCTCAAGGGCTGCAAGTTTTGCCGAGCTGACCCCAACAATCTGTACCACAAGCGTAATGGTTCCCTTCACAGGATCGGCGTCGGCAATGGTCAGCGGGAAACGCTCTCCCTTCTCTCCGATCCTGAGAATAACAAAGTTGCCGGCCTTTCTCGAACGGGCAATCTTCTGGTTTTCAACGACCAAACGGATTACCTTGTCTGAGAAATATTCCTTTTCTACAATTTTATTCATCTTATAATATTTTGATTTTTAATGATCCAACGGAATTTGTACGCGGCATGTTCAACAATGACAAAAAGATATCCCGACTTTGTTCATTTCAAGCAAGTTGAAAATTGAAAAAAATCGTCCAAAAATAGCGAATTCGATTGATTGATTTCACCCCAAAACTGCATTTGAGAAAAATTCTGCGTAGTTTAAAATATTATTAAATAAGCAGCCGTGTCAAAAATCAATCTGTTATCTTTGTAGTTCGCTTTGCCCCGATTCATTTGCCGCTTGTTCGTGGCAAGGAATTGTTGAAAACTTTTTGAATATCGACCACCAAGAAAGAAGCCTTACCATGAAACCACAAATTCCACAGCGGAAAAACAGGGAAGGAGTTGTTTATTCTACTTCTGAAAATTTTGATTACAAATTCACTCCGGATGAGACGGTTCAGGAGACTTTGCCTGCCCAGCGTCAGAATCTCAAGGTGATGCTGGATAAAAAACAAAGGGCGGGTAAAGTCGTTACACTCATCACAGGATTTGTAGGTACAGAGGAGGATCTGACCGCTTTGGGCAAAAAGCTCAAGTCCAAATTTGGCGTGGGCGGTTCTGTCAAGGATGGAGAGATCCTAATCCAGGGGGATTTTCGCGACCGTGTCGTGATTTTACTGACCGCCGACGGATACAAGGTGAAGAAGGCCGGCGGATAGGCAGATCCGAATGTTCTCCACCACAGCCTAACCTGAATTTACCAATCTATAGCAATCATGCATCTCTTTGTCGTCACCCTTTCCAAACACAGGATTTTTGGTCAGCTGCTTTATCCCTATTTTGCTGAACAAATCCCTGGTGAACCTTTTCTGAGGCTTGTCCGCAGGGTTCGGCAACGGGATTTGGGCGATCCTTCCCTCTTGCTGACGGCCGATGAAACCAGGATCGTTAAGATATCGGAAAGGTACAGTGATGAGATGCTGATCAGGAAATTCGCCCCCGACAAACCCGTCAATGATTTGATGATGCTGGTAGGCAAGGAGGAGATGAGGCAAAAAGTGCTTATCCACATAGAGATGGCCCTTGCCGAAATCCTGGAAGGATTGAAAATCTGCCCGATTCCGCTCTATCAAAAAAGGGAGAAGTATGCCAATCTTTACGAGGAGGACCTGATTTCGCTCTTCTACCAGGAAACACGTGCCGTTTTTCATTTCAGCAGAACACCGGATGAGACCCGCTATTCCCTGACACTCAGGAACGGAAAAGAGGTCATTCCCCTGCTCAAAAGGAACGTGGAAATTCTTGTCAATGACCCATGCAGAATCTATTACCAGAACAAAATCTATTTTTTTGATGAAATCTCTGCCAGTAAACTACTGCCTTTCAGGGAGAAAGAATTTGTAGCCATTCCCAGGAAGATGGAGGATCGTTATTACGAGACCTTTATTCTGAATGCGATCAGGTGCCATGAGGTAAACTTTTCGGGCTTCGAAATCAGGGCCACCACTCCCGTCAAGGGGGCCATCCTATCGCTGGAGAAAGATTTGAATGACCTACCTGTTTTTGTACTCCATTTTACCTACGACGGAGTCCGCCTGGGGATGAAGACGGGTGAACGCAAGGCGGTGGTGATGCATAAAACCGCTGACGAATTCAGCTTTGATACCTTCAGCAGGGACAGTCTGTGGGAAGCGAAAATGGTTGAGAAACTGCGTAGCCTTGGTCTGGCTGGATTGCCCGAATCGCTGAAACTGGGATACCCGGATGCAAATGGGGAAGAGGGAGCCATGTACCGTGCCTTGTCCTGGATTGCAGAACAGGCAGCTGCTTTGGCGGATGCAGGTTTTATCGTATCGCAGTCGAGTCTCTCAATTCCCTATTTTTTGGGAAATTGCGACCTGCAGATAGCCGTCGAAAACAAAATCGATTGGTTTGATTTGGAGATCACTGTTCAGATTGGGGAGTGGAATTTCCCTTTCACCAAATTCAAGCGACTACTGCTCAACGGAATCAGGGAATTCAAGTTGCCCAACGGCGAAATTTTTATTCTGCCGGAAGTCTGGTTTTCCCAGTTCCGGGAGATACTCCTGCTGGGAAAGTCCGAAGCCCAGAAGATTGTGCTGAAACCGTTTCATTTCATGCTGCTTTCCGAGCAATTGTTTGCTGGTAACGCAGATTTGCAGGAAAGGATCAGGAATTTGAGCAGTCAAACGATTCAAGTTCAGGAAATACCTGCCAACATCCAGGCCAGGCTTCGCAATTATCAGCATGAAGGTTTTAATTGGCTGATGCATCTATGGAAGAATGGCATGAATGGCTGTCTTGCCGACGACATGGGACTTGGGAAAACCCTTCAAACCTTGGTGCTGCTCATGAAACTCAAACGAAGCGTTGACCTGAATTATTTTTTCCCCGTTGATGCCACAGGAGAGCAGACACTTTTTCACGGCAGGGAAAAGCTGAGCGAATCGCACCAATCCTCGAGTTTGATTGTTTTGCCGGTATCACTGCTGCACAATTGGGAGAATGAGATCAAAAAATTTGCCCCCGGATTGAAGGTCTACACCTATTCCGGCGTAAAGCGGAGGGAAAAAACGGATCTGGCACAACTGATTCATTATTATGACATCATTCTGACTACCTATGGAACCGTCAGAAACGATAGCGAAGTCTTGTCAAAGCACACTTTTTTCTACCTGATTCTGGATGAAAGCCAGAACATCAAGAACGCTGAATCGAAAAGCTACAAGGCCGTCGCCTCGATCCCATCCAGGTACCGCTTGTCGCTGACAGGAACCCCCATTGAAAATTCGCTCTCCGACCTCTGGTCCCAAATGAACTTTCTCAATCCCGGCCACCTGGGCAGTTTTAAGTTTTTCAGGGAGAGTTACCTGCTTCCAATCGAAAAAGATCACCATCCGGAGACAACCGCTAGACTGAGCCGGCTGATAGAGCCATTTATACTTCGCCGGACCAAGGAACAGGTGGCCGCCGATTTGCCGCCGGTGATGGAAGAACTGCTTACCATTGAGATGACCCCCGGTCAACTGGAACTATACGAGACAGAGAAATCCTCCGTCAGGAACTATCTTTTGAAGAATATAGATGACCTTGAGCCCCGCAATACGACCTTCGTCGTACTGCAGGCACTGACTCGTTTGAGGCAAATTGCCATTCATCCCAGACTGATTGACCCTGCCTCCGAACTTGAATCGGGCAAGTTCAATGAAATCCTCTCCATGGTTGAGGTCCTTGTGGCGGAAAATCACAAGATTCTGATCTTCTCCTCCTTCGTGAAACACCTTAACCTGCTGGATGAATCCTGTAGACAGAGGGGGTGGGGATTCTGCAGGCTCACCGGACAAACGACCGACAGAAAATCTGTTATTCAGGAGTTTCAGTCAGGAAACGACAAGAATATCTTTCTGATATCACTGAAGGCAGGGGGAGTAGGACTGAATCTTACCGCTGCCGACTACATCTTCATCATTGATCCCTGGTGGAACCCGGCGGCGGAGATGCAGGCCATCAGCAGGGCCCACAGAATCGGGCAGGACAAAAAAGTATTTGTGTACAGGTTTATCTCTGAAAAGAGCATCGAAGAGAAGATCCAGTTGCTCCAGGAAAAGAAGGCTGCCCTGGCCAACGAATTCATCAACCACAACGACCCGTTCTCCATCATCGGGAAAGAGGAGCTGATCCAGTTGTTCGAATAGTTACGCATACACCTTGAGGGTTTTAAAAACCTTGAAGGTATATGTGTAAAAACGAAAAGGATTGAATCGGGCGATTCAATCCTTTTACTAAAACTAACCAAACTAACTAAACCTAAACTTATGAAAAAAAATGTACCACAAAGTTAAGCTCAAATTGTACTCCTTCCAAATATTTTGTGTTAATAAATTGTAAAAAAGGTATTAAGAAAACTGTCTATTTAATATGTATTAAGTTGCATGGGTTAAGATATTTGAAGTTTGAGTCTCAAAAAACGAAAAGGACGAATCCGGGCGGATCCATCCTTTTACTAAAACTAACCAAACTAACTAACCTAAACTTATGAAAAAAATGTACCTCAAAGGTAAATCTGCAGATGCCCCCAACCAAATATTTTGTGTTAAAAATCTATAAACAGATAAATAATCCCGGTATCAAACTACCAATTTTCAATTGTGCAAATTGAAACATTCTAAATTGCTGCTATTTAAGGAGTTGTACAACTACTTTTTAGTTTGTCGGACGCATCGTTCTCCAGATTTTTGATCAGTTGAAGCAGTGCATCCCCCATTCCAATTTTGTATCCGGTGCCCATCATCATCACTTCGCCTGTTTTACGCAAAAACATTGCCACCGGCAGGTCGTTTTTTGCCTCCTTTCTGTTGATGGAAGTAATCACCTTGTCCAGTTCATTGGTGGCATCCATCGTGAAAAAACTATTGACTGGAAGTTTGTAATTCTGAAAGACGGCATTGGCCGCTCCTTTTTCCTGCGTGTTTGCGAAAATGAAGCTTCCCTTCCAGCTGTTGAATTGAGCGAGGTAGGGAGCAAGGTCGTTGAGCAGGTGTTTGGATGGTTCACTGTCGGGATCCAGCAACACCACCACGGCACTGTGCTGCCCCATTAAATCTGACAGGGTACTCTTTCTGTTGCCTTTGATTTCAGTGAGGGAGATCTTCTTCGGATCAAGCAGAGACAAGGGTTTTGTTATCGTTTCCTCTTTTCTGATGGTCAACGGAACCGTGGTGGTTTGATCCTTATCAATTTTGAAAAATGTGAGGGAACTTAAAACTGTTCCGTCAGGAAGTCGTTTCCCTGTCACCAAACAATAATTGCCCGTTTCGAGCATCAACGGATCGGGCAAGGAGCTGGCCTTCATTCCCTCATCAAATTCGAGGGTCTTGCAGATGCCGTTTTCTATTCTGGCGATGGTGAAGTGGAGCGTGTATTGCGGAGTCAGGCTGTTATTTTGATCTTTGAGCACCAACCTGCCCAATGCCGGCTGAGCAGCTTCACTTTCGAAATCTGCCTTGTGCCATCTACCAGATTTGTAATATTCAGGAGTGAGAATCTGGGGGTTCAGCCTGGCGGGGATGCCAAATGTGCGGCAGGCCGCCACAAAGAATATATCCCTTGAAATCGGATCCGCATCCCTTAAATTGAACACCCCCACAGGAGTTAGGGGAGCCCTTGAATGCCTGTTCGCAAACTTGTCTACATGGATATTGAATCTGATCCAATCTGCCAGCGTTGCAATGTCATTTTGTGTTTTTTCAGCCATCTCCTTTCCGAGATTTTTCAACAGAAAGCTTCGCCAGGCAACAAGTTGTTCCTGATCCACCCTGGGTGCAAGAACATACTGATTGTACAATTCATCGTATGTCTCCGCCGTACGGCCAATAGCCAGGGCTGTTGTGAGGTGATCCTTCAGGATGGTAGCTTTTGTGTCGCTCAGGTCTTTGTCCGAGATGCCGGCTGTCAGCGGCAAAAGCAGATGCCGTTCTGCCTTGCTATATCCTTGCAGGTACTTGACCATCTCCCCCCAGTTTCCATAGCTTAACCTGAAAATCCTCATCAGGCTGTCAACCGGAAGTTGATTGTTCCTTGCATAGCTGCGGATCCAGTCCGAATCTCTGAAACTGGCCATCGTGTGGTTGCGGATGGAGTCCTCTGTCGCCATGCGCTTGTCGTTGAGTTTTTTGGCTTGTTCAGAGGGGGCTGCAAGCGGTCTGGTCACCTTGGGTGGCACCAGATCCAGGTTTTCAGTCAGGGGTGCCTGTTGTGGCAGGCCCAATACCAATCTTAGGGTATCTGTCGTGGCAACATGAAGCTGACCGCAGACAAACTTTCCTCCCTTTGAGGCCCAAACCAGGAGATCGCCCAACCCCGTCGTAAACCTGACTGATCCAAGGTGATCGGTCAGAAGTGTGGCAAGTGGATAGAACTCTGCATAGTTGTATAGTTTGAACTCCACCTTTGAAGCATCCTCGGGTTTTCCGTTCGGATTGGTTACGATGACGGTCACTTTTTTGGTGTCTGCATAATTGGAGGTAAGGTTGAGTTCTGAAAAGCGGTCTTCGGCATCCAGAACCTCTTCCGAACCGAAATATTTTCCATAGGTGCGGCAATGCACCAGCATGGTGCGTTGGGAAGGTTCACTGAACCAACCCCTGTCGAGATCGGTGTCGGGTTCGCAGGCGCCCATATAGTGCCATTTTCCGTCGATCCAGACCTCCACCCAGGCATGGTTGTCGTCGGTATGGGCCCAGCGGGGGGTGTAGACCTGACGGGAAGGAATGCCTGCCGTGCGCATGGCGGAAACCGTAAAGGTGGACTCCTCTCCGCAACGGCCAAAGGTTTTGCCGATGGTGCTCATCGGAGCGCTCGTTCTGGAGTCGGTTCCGCGGTAATTCACCTTTTCGTGGCACCAGTGGTTGATCTCCAGTGCCGCCTCTTTCATCGGCATCCCTTTGATTCTGCTTTTAATCTCCTCGTAGTAAACCAACCTGAAAGAATCGAGATTTTCATTGTTGACCCGCTGGGGCAAGACAAAATGCAGAAACTCCTCCTCAGGAATGCTGTTTCCCCAAGCCATCTCGTTTCTGGCACGCAAGCTTTGCTTAACATTGGCACGCATGAATTCCGGTGAATAGTCGGCCAAATCGCTCAGGGGCATGTAGGCGTAGAGAAATTTAAGAGCCTGCTCCTCCGCCGGAGTGGCGGCCTGATCGAGGATGTTCCAGATCGGCAGGAGGGATTTGTGCGTCAGTGCCTTTTGATCTTTCAACATCTTTTCGATGTCGGTGAGCCTGTCGGGATTACTGATCAGTGGTTTTTCGCTGTGACAGCCCGACAAAAGCTGAATAAGAAACAATAATACGAGGAATTTCTTCATCTTGGTTTGAGTGTTTCGATGGTTCCAAAATTAACAAAAAGGCGTTCTCACAATTTTGCCAGCAGTTCAGGACGATCGTGGTAGAGCTTGATGACCAGTTCTCCAAACAGAGTGTTGGCCCAGGCAAACCAGGTTCTGGTAAAAGTCTTCGGATCATCTTTCAGGAAGGCTTCGTGAATGAAACCTGTATCGGCGTCGGTGGAAATCAACCATCTCATGCATCGGATGATCTCACTCTCCTCTTCCGAAGTCATCGCCCGCATGATGATGCTCATCGGCCAGACATAATCGTATCCGCCATTCACGTGCGGCCCGCCAGTACCTTCTGCACTTCTTCCCCGGAAGAACCAGGGGTTGGCATCGCTGAGCACGAATTTTCTCGTATTCAGGTATAGCGGATCTTTTGCGGAGATGGCATCCAGATAGGGGAGGGTCAGTAAACTCGGTATATTGGTATCATCCATAAACAGGTTGTTGCCATAACCGTCCACCTCGTACGAAATGATTTTTCCTGCAGTCACATGGGTGCCGGAGCCATATTTCTTGAGTGCAGATTCGACTTCGGCAGCCAAAAAATTTGCATCGGCTGCCAGTTTCGTGTCTTTCAGTACCTTGGAAGAGATCTCCGCGATCTGTCTGAGCGAAACCACCGCAAAATAGTTGGAAGGAATCAGAAATTGGAAGAAGGTGGCATCGTCGGAAGGACGGAAAGCAGAGCAGATTAGTCCGACCGGCCTGACAGGCAATCCAAATCCGTTGCCAAACTGGGTATCACTTGCTTTTTCCGTTTTGCGCATGAAGGAGTAACTCCCCTTGCCCTTTTTCTTCTGCTGATCCTTGAAGGTGACCAGGATGGAGTTTGCGGCCTGGTGCCATTTCTCGCTGAAAACGGAGCTGTCACCCGAAATTTTCCAGTAATGCCAGGCCAGTCTCACCGTGTAGCAAAGCGAATCAATCTCCCATTTTCGCTCGTGCAGCTCGGGTTTCATGTCGGTAAGGTCGGTGAGCCACCCGCTCTTGCCCGGACCGTCGTTGAAGGCATTTGCAAAGGGGTCGATCAGGATGCAATCCGTTTGACGGTTAACCACTCCCGCAATCATGTTTTTCAACTTTTCATCCTCCCTGATGAGGGGCAGGTAAGGCCAGACCTGCGCCGAACTGTCACGAAGCCACATCGCCAGAATATCGCCGGTAATGACGAAGGTATCCGGCCTGCCATTTTTAAGCGAGTAGGTCACTGTAGTGTCCAGTGTGTTGGGATAACAGTTTTCAAACATCCAGGCCAATTTTGGGTTTCTGATGCCCGTCTTGACCTTCAAAATCATTTTTTCAANAGCCTCGGAAGTGAATTTTCTTTTGTCCAACGGAGGGCGGTTGGAAACATACTTGGTTTCGGGAGTACCCGTAGCAATGGCGGTTCCCGCCGTTATGGTTCCGGCTGCAGCAATGGCACCAGTTTGTACGAAGTTTCGTCTGTTCATGGGATGATGGATGATGAAGGATGAATGATGGTTCAAAATTAATGATTTCCGGTCGTTTGCAATTATAATTTTATCCTGGATAATTTGGTATTCCATCCTTCCGTCACAAGGTACCTTCCGCCGGACAGTACCGGTGCAGATCCGGACAGGTCGAACCTGATTTTTCTGGATTCTCCCGGCAGGAGGGTAAAATAGTTTTCATCCAGGTAGAAGGGCAACACGGGGGTTCCATTTTGATCCTGAACGGTCAGCCGGATGAAGAAAGCCGTCTCCTTTCCGGGATTGGAGATGGTCAGCAAAGATTTTCCCGCCAGGTTTTTTCTGACGGTGGTGACCAGTCTGGCCGGCCCCAGCTCATTCAATGCATCGTAGGATTTTGTTTTGGTCGTCAGCCAGTAGAAATTTTCGTCCAGCTCCTTGCCCTTTTCATCCCGCAACAGCAGCCTCAGAAAGTAGAGTCCATTTTCGGATTTGGGAAGCACCACTTTGCCCGATAGTTTCTTTGCCTGGGAATCCAGCGAGATTGGCTCATTTCTTTCTGAAATCAATTTCCCGTGCAGGTCAAACAACCGAATGACGGCAGTCCCGTTTTCGATTTTCCGAAGTGTCTGGTTGAGGATGCAGACCACTGAATCGTCGAGATTGAGCTGAACATGCATCGGAGCCGCCCCGTGTTTGTACCCAAAATAGCCACCCTGGTAATCCAGGAAATAATCGTAAAACGAACCACGCAGGGCCGTCCAGGGATTCTGGTTTTTCCAGATCAGCATGCCCGTGTACCACTCCCACATCTTGTAATTGAAGGATTCCTGAAGTGCACGGTATTGCTCATAACTGACAATCTGTACCTTTTTGCAATAGTCTTCCAAGTCTTTGACTTTGCCGTAACGGTCCGGGAAATCGTGGAAGGAGTGGTATTTGTGGTAGGCCCAGGAGCCAGTTCCGGGCGCCGAAGCCGGGACCTGCATCTCCTCCGAAGGAATGATCTTTTTCAGTCCGTCGAAATTGGGAATGGCCACGGAACCGATCTCAGGATTGAAGGGGAAGGATCTTTTTGTGAACATATCTGCTGGTTCCAGAATGCCGTAGGGTCCGTCGCCCGTATCTCCCTTCTCGTTGGTCATCAGTTCGGAAGAGGTGGATTTGCCGAGGAAAAACCGCTTGGGATCGAGTCTTGGCAACAGCTCCATTTGCAGCGCCTCGAGTATATCCTGGGGTGGATAGGTCTCGTTGCCGCCGCACCACAGGAAGAGGGAGGGATGGTTCCGCAGCATCTTCACCTGGTCATCCACGGAGGCCAGGAAGAGTCCGTGGTCTTCAGGATAGCCCTTGCGAAGCAGTTGGGACTCCTTTTTGGAGGGATCTCCCCATTCGCCGTTGCAGTCGCCCGAGATCCAAAGATCCTGCCACACCAGGATGCCGTACTTGTCGCAGGCATCGTAAAACTCGGGGCGTTCAGTCATCGAACCTCCCCAGACCCGTACCATGTTCATGTTCATTCCTGCATGCAGCCGGATTTCTGCTTCGTACCGCTCTTTCGAAAGGCGCAGGAGCGCATCGGAGGCAATCCAATTGCCCCCCTTGATGAAGATTTTCTGTCCGTTGACGGAAAATATCTGTGCTTTTAAAGTTGGATCGAAGATATGACCGGTTTCCCGTATCCCTACCGGGATTGTCTCCCTGTCTGACAGTTTGCCTTCCTGGGTGAAATAGGAGATCCTTACCTGATAAAGCGGTTGATCCCCATATCCATTGGGCCACCAGAGCTTTGGATTTTTGACCACGATTTCCGGGAAGGTGATGGTTTTCTCCTCGCCTGGTTGCAATTCTACCGTCACTTTAACTTTTTGGCCGTCAACTTCCGCGGTAGCGAATCCTGTCAAAGTTTGACCCGTGCAGTTGTTTAACACGGTAGAAGCGTGCAAAAAGGCCGGATCCTGTCTTTTGACGGGCTGCCGGATGCCCGGAACGCGGGTTTCGACAAAGGAATTCTTCACCTCCACGCTCCCTGTCACTTCGAGGGAAACCTGGTCCCAGATCCCTGTGTTGCGGTCGGGGATGGAGCAGATCCAGTCCCACCCCGCCGTAAATTGCATCGCAACATTTTTGGCAATGGTGCCATCACCTCCCTGTCCACCGTTCGGGTTTCCCGCAGGATCCGGCGGAGCCACCCATACCGCCAGTCTGTTTTTGCCTGGGATCAGGTAGGGGGTAACCAGATATTTTTCACGCAGGTACATCCCCTGGTGGATAGTAGGATTCACTTTTTTCCCATTCAGAAAAATCTCTGCAAAGTAATTGATGCCTCTGAAGTTAAGCCATGCCTGTTCTCCCCGATTCAGTACCGGCAGGTCGAACTCCCTGTAAAACCAATAGGTATACTGATCCCTGCCTGCGGAAAAGACATCCGGAATCTTCGTGTTGTTCAATCCAAAAAAGGGATCTGGAACCAGGTTGTTGTGCAGCAAGGTGGTCAGAATCGTACCTGGCACGACTGCTTCCATCCACCCCGAAGGTTGAAAATCGACCGACGAAATCTGGGCTCCATCGGCGGCCACTTCTGTTGTTTTTTTTGCCTTCCATTCGCCATTCAGGAGAATTTGACGGGGTTGGGCAAGGAGTGTGCAGGCTCCGGTAAGGCAAAGACGAGTTGTAAAACAACTGCTTTTGCCTGCTTTGAACAGGATGGAAAGTATTTGGTTCTCATAATTCAGGTTTGAAACTACCTTCAAATTTAGTTGTAAATCCGACGCCCAAAGGAAATTAGCGAACGGGAAAATCAAATTTTTCGGATAATCCCGGAGTTTTCTGAAAATTTGGTTTGCTGATTCCCGGCGGAATGAAAGGTTGATAGAAAAAGAGGGCATCCGCAAGCCACGACCCGGCAGGGGGCGCAGAATACAAGGGAAGCTGGATGCGATAAAACTTCGAACTTTTCGGGGTCGGCATTAGTTGAACCAATAGGTTATTTTCAATACCAGTGCCCGGTTCTTTACCATTCTTGTATCGGGGTAATAGTTGTCCGTGTAGACCAGAAAAAGGTCGGATACCGGCAGGTAACGCCACTGGAACCGTGCATTGATGTTCAGGTTTTCAGCCTGGTTGTTGTACTGCACATAGGTGGAGAAGAAAAGCTTGTTGGTAAAAGTCACATCCAGTTTGGGACCTACCAGCCAGAACCCCGTGTTCTGCCAGGGTTGCGGAAGGTTTAGATGGTTGTAGCTGTAAATCATGGAGATGTAGCCATAAGGCTGAAACTTGTAAATGAAATCGCCCGATACATACCATCTCTTGGCATTGAAATAGCCACCATAACCTGTTTGAAAATCGTATTTCAGCGTTTTGCGGTTGTCCGAATTGAAGATGAAATTGACATCCTTCCAGTTGAAACTGCTGCCGGTCTGCAGGTAATTCACCCCTTTGTTGGTGGGGTCAAAATTCTGTTGCAGGTAGATGAACCACAAATTGGTCTTGAATTCTATGTGTACCCGGTTCTTGAAATTGGCAAAATAGTCGAATGCTAAATCCCTGTCTGTGAGTTTCATGTTGGAGGGAAGAAAGTAGTGGTCGAATTCCGCGTAGAAGCCGTGGTTTTCCACCGTTCCTTTTTTGGGATAGAACTTAAAAGTTGCCTTCGGATCATCTCTGAGGAAATTCGTTCTTGGAACGTAGCCAGTTTCTGCGTTAAAGTCTCTTCCCACATAAAGTTCAGTCAATTCGAGGAGATAGGATTTCCGGGAGTAGGCTGCCGTCAACCCTTGTGAATACTCTTCTGCACTGTTGGCCCTGGGTGTAAATGACTTTTGTCCGAAAAGTTTGGCATTGAGAAAATTGTCGCGACTCGCGAGGTTGTATTCCAGACCGGCTACGCGGTTGTAGTTGTTTCCGGTCCAGGTGGCAGGGGCATTCAGTTGCTCCTTGCTGACCAGGATGGCAGCGATGTTGGAGCGGGAGAAGATCTTTTTCTGCACCGTAGCCACGAAGAAATTTCTGGAAAGGAAATCGCCTTCTGTACCTGTTTGCATGTCCATCATGCCGATGCGCCAATCCTGGCCTATTTTCCCGCTGAGCCTCGCTCCGAAGTCGACGGGTGCATCGAGTCCGATCCGTCTGGAGAAGAAGGGGCGAATGGTGGTCGAACCGAAATTGGCAAAGAGATCACTGTTTTCGAGGAAGAATTGACGCTTCTCCGGGAAATAGAGCTCGAAACGCTGCAGGTTGATCACCTGATCGTCTACCTCTGCCTGTGAGAAGTCGGGGTTGTAGGTCAGATCCAGGTTGAGGGAGGAGCTGAGTCCCACCTTGGCATCCATCCCGAAATTGGACTTGTATTTGGTGGACTCATTGTTCTCGAAGTTTCGGGAGATTCCGCCGAAGAGATAGGGGATCAGGGAGAGCTTTAGTCCGGATTTGGGGGGAGGAGTCTCCCAGAGCAACTGCCCGGCATAGGCAAGGGAGGCAGTGGGGAATTGCCTGGGAACGGGTGCCCAGGCCGATTTCTCATTCAGTTTGAGATCCAGCCGCGAAAACTGGATGTTCCAGTGATCCAGCCCACTCTTGTAACGGATCGATTTGAAGGGGATACGCATCTCCGCTACCCATTTGTCGGCATAATTCTTCACCTTGACGTCCCATTTGCAGTCCCAGATCAGGTTGACGGGAGCTCCGCCGCTCATGGTCCCGTCCCAGATGGCCCCTGCCGCATTGACACCAAAAGAGTATCCTGTGGTCTGGTCGTTGAAAGGATCGATAAACAGCAGGAAATTGTCGTTGTTGCCAAAAACGAAATCACGGCGCAGAGACTCCACAGGGCGCTTTCCCGGTAGGGTATCGTGAAAAGTAAGGGCCAGGTAGAAGGCTTTTTCGTCGGAAAGCATCCTGATCTCCGACTTGGCCTTGCTGTGACTGGTGTCGTATGGCAGAACCATGTAGAAATTGGTGGCAGAATCGGCACGCAGCCAATCTTTTTCGTCAACAATCCCATCGAGCTTGATCTTCCCTGTCGTTTTTTTTGCGAGGATTTTGTAATCCTGGTTGATCGTTTTTTTCACAAACAGGCTATCCTTGCCGTGTTTTCTCGATTTTTCGATCGAGGAATCCTCGGCAAAGGTGATAACATGGCACAAAAAAAAGAGAAGGAGCAGCAGACCCGCTGATTTATTGATCATAAGTTGTTAGTCAAGCCGCGAATTTACAAAAATGTTGGTTCGTGGAGAGGCATTCCACTGCCTCGCCAACAAAATTTACCTGATATTTCCTGATTCGTGAATTTCGCGTTGGTCTGTTTCTCCCGGAAGGCAAATTGTCGCCGCATTTGTCAGCAAATTGTTGAGCAGGAAAATCTGTTTGTTCTCATTTCCTGCTAGTTGAAGGAAACAGGAGCTTTGGCCCCTGATGTTGCTGCCGCTGAAGCTTAGGTTGCTGCATTTCTCTGTCAGGATAGAGCATTCGTTTCCCTTGTTGCTTTCCAGCTGCAGGTGGTTGAAAATGCCATCTGCCACATCCGACAGACAAAGTGCGGGTCTGAGATCTTTGGTTTCCGTTGCCACCTGCACGTTGGAAAGTTGAATGTTCCGGACGTGGCGAAGGTAGAATCCATAGGAAGGTAGTTGCCCAAACATCTCGGCTTCGGGATAATCCTTCTCTTTTTCAGGCACATCCTTGTTGATCAGATCTTTGCTTCCACCTCCTTCGAAAGAGATGTTGATATTGCTCAGATTGATGTTTTCAACCGGATAACCGGGAATTCCGGTGATGGAGCACCCCAGATTTTTTGCCCCGGTTACGACGACATTGCTGATGGAGACGTTTTTCAGCCTACCTACCTGGCTGATGACCTGGTCATCCCGGTAGGGTCTGGCCCTGTTGTCGAGCCGGATGAAGATGGGAGTCCAGGTGCCCTGGATGGTCACATTCGAGATGACCAGGCCATCCAACGTTCCGCCGTCGGCGATCTCCAGGGCAATTCCTGAAGAGCCTTCGAGATGGCCATAAATGAAGCTATCTGATTTGGAAGAGGGTTTAATGACCAGGTTGGTGGCCGCAATGTTTTTGAATCCTGTATTCGATTCCGTTCCCAGTTTGAAGGCATTGCAATGGCTGCTGAGCAGACAGTTGGATACAACCACGTTCTCGCTGGCCCTGTCGGAGGTACTTTTTATGCAAAGTGCATCGTCGTCGCTGTCGACATTCACATCCGAAATGGTGACCCTGTGACAGCCGTCGATGTCGATGCCATCGTTGTTCTTGTTGCTGTGGTTGTATACTTTTATCCCCCTGATCTGGAGGTCGTCACAGGCGAGGTAGTGCTCCATCCAGCAGCCCGAATTTTTAAGGGAGACGTTCTCAATCAGAATTTTACGGCAATTGATCAATTGAATCAGGTGGGGTCTGTCGTACTGAACTCCCTTGGCGGTCTTGTCTGCAAAGAACCTCCCCTGGCCATTTATTTCACCCTCTCCGGTAATGGCAATGTTTTGCTGGTTCTCGGCATAAATAAGCTGTTTGGTCTTTCCGCGGGTACGCAAGGCGATGTATTGCGGGATGTTGGGCACATAGTCTTCCAGTTTTCTGCTGCCGTAAAGGGTTGCACCCCTCTCGAGGTGAAGGGTCACATTGCTTTTCAGGATCAGCGTTCCGGACAGAAAATTTCCTGCCGGGATGATGACAGTCCCACCCTCGGTGCCACAGGCATCGATGGCTTTCTGGATGGCCTTGGTGCTAAGCACGGTTGTATCGGCAACGGCACCGAACTCAGTGATGTCGTGGTTTTTTCCGTAACCGGGAAGGACTCCTTCGAAGAAAATCAGGTAAAATACAAGGATAAATGGTCTCATTTTTGTAAATCCTTCTTCAATCTACAGGGACGATTTTCTCGTACTTCGGCTTCTTGTCTTCAAACTTGAAGACAAAGGAGGGCCAGGTGTTGAGCTTGTTTGCGAAGGCAAGTCCGGATTTGAGGTCGCCTTTGACCACATAAAACCGCATCTTCATGCCGGGATTGTGTTCGTTCAACTCTTCCCTGAAGACCAGTTTCTGTTCTTTTTGTCTCCAGGTAGCTGCCAGATGCTCTACGGAACAATCTTTTACCAGGCTGTAGCCGTTGTTTAGGTAGATGAACCCGTTGGAGAGGCAGAAGGCAGGATTGTGCCGCAAATCTGTTGGGATTTCGACGGCGATATCTTCGCCGGTTCCTGCAGAGTACCAAAGGCCGTAGGCAGGTGTGTCAAATTGAATCTCGACTGCACCATCGGCAGGCCGGTCGCACTGGACATCAAGCTGGTAAATGTTTTCTGTGAGTTTCCGTACGCTGGTTGTCGATTTTTCAGCGCGGATGGCATAGGGGATGGGAAGCAGTGCGGCCGTAGAAGACTTCGACTTCGTTGGTTCACAAGGCTGAACGACTCCGCTTTTGGTATCTATGCTGAGCGGTGTTGTGTTGAAGGCTTTAATTTCCCTCAATTTGGCGAACACCTCGTCCAGTTTTTTCTGTGCCTGATCGGCCTCGATCTCCGTATATTTTACCTCCACCATCCAGGGACTCCAGCCGCTGGCATCTGAAACCTCAGAGAGCAAGAGGTGTTGCCACGCTTCGTCGATCAGTTTTTTCAATTCCGGAACCGCTTTGCCTGTCGATTCGAGTTTTTCTGTCAGACGCTCGGCCAGCATCACCTCTCCGCGCAGCTCGTAGCTGATGGAGCGGGTGATCCCGTCCGTTTCGACACCGCTGCGCTGACGGCCCATCCACATGAACGGACCACATACAGACATGTTCCAGGTGCCTTCAGGAACAAATGGGTAGTCGGGGATCTTGTATCCTTTTAAGTTTTTGATTTTGGTGGCGAGTTCGCTCATGGTGACAAACTTGTACCCCTCCGACTGTAATTTTTTAAACTTGTCGACACTCTCTTTTTCCTGTGCAGCCACCCGATAGAAATTACTGTTGTAGTCATTGGTATTAAATACTTCACCATCGTCGAGGAAGGAGAAATCCCAATCGAGTCCTTCCAGTTTTTTCTCACCGGCACCTATCAGGCCAAGAATCTGGTCGTTTCCGTATTTGACATTGACCAGCGGAAGGGTCTTGTCGCGGTAATAGCTGTGCGGATCGGATGAAGTGACAATCAGGTCGTACTTGTCTTTCAGGAAACTGGCATAGGCAGGAGTCCACTGAATCTCCTGACTGAAAAAGACTTTCGAGCGTTTCATGCCGTGTTCGGCCAGGATCCGGTCGGAGATTTCGATCGATTTTTGCATGTCGAGGGCCGGGTAGGCGATGAACAGCTGATCCGAATAGTGTGCGATTACCAGCTCAATCTGACCGCGGTTGATCAGTTTTTTGAAAAGGGCAAGTACTTCGGGAAATTCATTGGCAAATACTTCGATGGCGTATCCCTGAATCTCAATATCTGATTTGTATTGTGGATTTTTCTCAAAGAACTGTAGCACAGGATAGAAGGATTCGGTAATGATTCTTCTTTCGATCCGGTAATCACCGGCCACATACTGCAGGTTGAAGTGAAACATGCCGATGGCATATTTTTCCGTTGCATTTGCGGTAATTCCCAGCCACAACAGCAGGAAAAGGGCAAGAATTCTTTTGATCATGATTGGTAGTTTATTGTAGTTAATAGTCAAAATTACTTAATTACCCCGAGATACCTGCCCATCCAGTAGGGAAGCAGCCAAACATCCCCGGCACTGATAAGCGAAGCACCGTCGCCCTGCGAATCGAGCCTGAATATCTCTCCGTTGTGACGGTAAAGGGGAATTTCACCCAACGGAAGCAACTCTTTGGTGGTTTGATTGCGGAAATTGGCAGGGAGCAACTCGAGATCTTTCCGATGCGAATTTTGAACCTCCCAGTTGCGCAGGTCCAGTGGATATTCCTGCAAAAACCGGATAGACCGGTCCAGGTCAAACTCATTGGCTCCCGTGGAGGCATAGATAAAATTCCACAAGGCATTTCCCTCCGGACGCTCAATCGACCAGTGATCCTGAATAGCCGCTTCATATTTGGCCTTTAATCCAGGTGTAAAGGCATATTTGTCCAATCCCGGATAGGCCAGAAAATACATTTCATCGTCCGAATGGTTCCACTCCTGCGAGAGTAGTTTGCTCAACTTGTCATTTTCTGAGATTCCTATTTGGGAGAAGGGTCTGAGCAGGTTGTCGAGGTATCCATACTTCTCCATCATCTCCATGGCCTTCGCCTTATAAATTTCCTTACCTGTAAAATGGTAGGCAGTTTGTAAAAATGCGATGATGTTGGAAGAGTACAGTTTTCTGTCGCTTACATTCACAGGAAACTGATTGACGTATGCCTGGTTCCACTTCCCCCAAAGGGTTGGATGACCGTCCACATCGATGAGGTAGAGGTCATTTTTGACGATGTATCCCATCAGATCATCGAGGCATTTCAGCGCGCGGGCTTTCCAGTCCGAATCATCGGACAGTTCCAGGATAGTGGTCAGGGCAAATATCTGCCCGACTGCCTGGTCGCTGCTGGCGGTCGACCGCCAGGTCCAGTTGGCATGATCGGCTGCGGGCAGCCATAGGCTTTGCGGTGAACCGGATGCCAGTTCCTTCTCCTCCCATCCTGCTTCGCGGACGGTGTCAACTTTGAAATCGCGCTCAATGCTTCGGGCGAAAAGCCCTTGGATTTTTGTCACGGTGAAGAGTCGTTCCATCGCCTCGAATGATTCAAAAGCGTTCTGTTTGGCCTCCTCCGATCCGGTTACCTTGTACCGGTATAGCTGACTGGCCAGGTACATCGCGGTCCAGAGGTTGTCGCTTGGCTGGGCCCCCGTTTGGGCCGAGGAGTAGCTGTTTGTTAAATGTACGCTGCTGCTGTTGAATCCGTAACGGATATTTTTTTCCCGTACCTGCTTCTCGAAAAAGAGTGCCTTCTCTTCCAGGGTCATCATTTTGGAACAGATTTGCCCCATTCCCTTGTCTGTCAATACAAGCAGGGAATGTTCCGGGCCCTCTTCCATGGTCGTCACCCTATTTCCCGGCAGCCATCTTTCGCCGGCAAAATAACTGTATTTTCCATCCTCATTGAGCCGGAAAACACCGTGGGAAGTACCAAACCAAAGCCTTTCCTCCAAGACTTTAACCTCTATTATTTCCGGGCAGGGCAATTTGGTGACCAGATGCCTGTCAGGAAGAATCAGGTATCCTGATGCTGTTCCAACAACAGTTTGGTTTCCTTTCCAGGATACTGCTGCGGAGATACCCGTGCCGTTGTACAATTCCCTGATGGACTGACCCGGAAGGTATTCGGCGACTTTGTCGTCCGAAATGAGCAGGAAGCTCTTTCTATCAGCCGCATATCCGATCTTTTTTAATCCCCGGAAATTTCCTGTCCATAATTTTTCCCCTGTCTGACTGAAATAGCCCAGGTTCAATCCATCAGAAATCAGAAAATGAAAATCCTCGCCTCCCGCAAATAGCCTGGCTTCCTTCATCCCATGGTCTATTTGCAACTTTCCTGCCCAGCCATTGCTGAAAAGCTGTTTGCTGTCGAGGAAGATGGTTTGACCCCGGTAGGTTGCAATGGCCCGGATTTTCTTGGAAAACATCTGCGGATAGGAGATATCGGGAGTCAAGCCTCCCGGATAGAAAAGAGATCCCTGGTCGGGAACCAGCAGTCCATCGTCAGATAAAATCCTGACCTGACCGTCACGGTTTGCCGAAACAGCCAATAGTACCGGGGGATGTATTGATTTCCCGGTATAAAACTTGATGCTGTAATTCTGCAGATAAGGGTGGTCGTGGTAGAATGGCTGACTTGCACCATTGGTGTCCGGCAACGATTGCTCCCTCTTGTGGTTCCCGCATGCGGCCACAAAAAGCACAGCCAGGGATAGTAGAAGATACCCTGAAATTAGTCTCATAATAGTAGTAGTTAAAGCGAGACGAAGATAGTTAAAATGTTGAGACCTTTGTTCTCAGGATGGCATGATTTTTCCGAAACGGAGTTTAACCTTGTCTCGTCATTCAAAAGGTAAAAGTCACAGTTGGGTAGAAGGATTGAAAGAAATGAGGCGGAGATTCAAATTGAAAATTGTGAAAGGCCAGGCACTAATTGGCCCTGTACATGCTCAGATCAACGACATCGAAAAAGCTGTTTGTGTTGGCGTTTTTCCTGTTTTTTGGCCATTTGGAGGAGACCAGAATGGCTTCAAGGTCATTCTCAGACATAATTTCAGGTTTGTCTATTTTCTCCAGCGTGCTTATCAGCAATTGGATTCTGTTGAGGAATCCTTCCGGGGTTGCATTCTGGTGATACAATTTCTCGGCCTCGGCCTGTAGAAATTTCTTCAATATTTCTGAATTCATGCTCTCCATTTTTACCTTGTTTCACTTCCGATGGCAGTTGCAACCGTTGAGGACCCGAACGGTTATTCTTCCATCCATCCTACAGGTAAAAGTAGGGGAAGGTGGCTCCTGCCTTGGTAAGCGGGTCCGAGTTTCGCAGTAGTGTCGTGGCTGATTTTTGTGTAGTTGATTCCCCTACAAAATGAGTTGTAACGAGGCATAAAAAACGCCGGTCAACTATTTCTGAGTCGACCGGCGTCCAGTTTCTGTAAAAACAAATTTGCTATTTGTTCGTGGTTCTCAGCCGAAAGGGTGGGTTGGAACTGAAATCATCTGCCAGGGGTTGCAAAAATTTTAAATCATCGCTGGTCTTTTTTGCTACGGTTACCGCGAAGATTTTGATTCTGTCGTTGTCGGGAAGGGTGACTGTTTTTGCCTGTTGATTCAGATCCAGCTCATACCTGAAAAGATAGCAATAGTGGTAAGGGTCGTTTCTGGTGGGATAGCCAAAATGGGTGTGGGAGGCGAACCAGGCGATGTCATCCAGGTTCAGGAAGGGATCTTTTACACCGAGTACCGTGTACCCGTCCAGGTCAAATTGCCTGTCGTAATGTTGACCAATAAATCCTGACCAGGATGAAATCTTCAGTGCTTGTTTCACCCCGTTGAGGATGAACTGTCCCGTTGTCTCCTCCGTCGAGGCTGCCAGCAGATAAACTTTGTTGTAATCCCCGGCAGGCAGCGAAATGGTTTGACCCTTGCAGGTAACTGCATTTTTTTCAAGATCTGCCGTACGGCCCATTTTGAAATGAACGGCCTCGCTTTCGATGGTGGCCGGCATCATCTCAGCCGGGTAGTTGTTTACATTGCCGTGTTCTGTCGGATCGTATTTTCTTACCATATCACCATCTGTACGGTTGTTGTCGATGCTCATTACATCCTGATCAAAGGCAAGTTCCGCAGCCGTCTGGTTGAGGTTAAAATTTTTCAATGGGGCCATTTTAACGGCAAAACTGCGCAGGGTAAAGTGGGAAAGGTCGAAGGTCAGTGTATTGCCGGCAGAAGCTACGGCTCCGATTTTCTGTTCCTGTCCATTGATCTCATAGGCATCCAGAATTTTGCCAGGGAGTTGTAATTTGATGTCTGACTGGTCTTTGCCGGAGAGTTCATTGACCCTGATTACAAAATAATCGCTTTGCTCCGCCTTTTTCAGGGCCATCAGACCTACATTCTGCGAACTGAGCCGGAGGAAGGAGAATTTGTTTCCCAACTCGCCGTCATGCTTTGGTGCTTCAGCTGCCAACAGGGGTTTGTTCAGAAATTCCGCCTGCTCCTGCGTATCGCTCTGCGACCAGTCGCCGGAATGGCCGTACAGTCCGTATTTGAAATTCTGGATGCCCCAGTCCTGAGAAGACTGGTAGAGCCAGGTTGGACAGAGTTTGGCAGACGGCGTGTAGAGCAGGGTCAGACGCAGCGTGTTGTTGTCGGGTTTGTCGGAACCATATTTGCAATCTTCCAGCACGGAGATGCCGAATTTTCCGGTTTTGTCCGTCAAATCGAACCACATTTTGGAGGGCACCTCGAATTTGAGTTCGTGGTTGGTGTTTCGCTGAATGACCCCAACGCCAAGATTGTAGGTGGCATTTTCATTTTCTGCGGTGAAGGGGAAGGAGGCTTTCAGGCTGACTCCCGTCGATTGCCAGTCGATCGTGTTGGCCACTTCGATTCTTTTTCCTGCTTTCCCCGCGGACAGGCTGATCAACTGCTTGATGGCTGAATTTTCACCTTTTTTCGTGATTTCGAAGGATACCCGAACTGGCCCGTTTTCTACCATTTTGATGTTCACCTCCTGATTCAGGTAGGCAAACGGAGGATTTTTTCTATCGTACCAAAACATGTTCCAGGCCGGTTCCTTCGTTGGCATTTCCCGCTGAAATTCAAGCCGGGCAGGTTTTGAAAGTAGCTGCCGCTGACATTTTTTGTCCAGAATTTCTGAAATGTCACCGTTGTCATCGATGGTGATCTTGTAATATTCGTTTTCGAGGGTATTTGGTTCGATGGCGAGGGCAGGAGTAGTCAGTTTTGATTTTTCATTGAAAGGCCGTATGTCGTAGATGGCCACTCCCAAGGAAGGTACCTGGGCCAGGAAGAGTATTTTGACCTTGTCACCAATTTTCGAGATGATTTGTGAGGGGACCTCTTTCCCGGTAGGATCGAATACCCTGATGTGTTCGGGCAACTCAGAAAAACGCAGTTCAGCAGTGCAAACATCCTCCCTTTCCCGAGCAACAGGGTTGAAAACGGCAACGGCTCTGCCACTGGTTTTTGTGTTGAGCTGGGAGGTAACTTCTCCGGCCGCACTCATCAAAACCTGGGAGAATCCGTTCTGGGCAATGAATTCATCGTTCCAGGCCAGTTTGAAGGCACTGGGAATGGCGGTTCCCGGGAGTACATCGTGCATCTGGCTGCCAAGCAGCAACTCCCACGCATTGTTGAGTTTCCCGTAAGGATAGGGGAAACCTGTCAGATAATTGGCCATGGAGGCAAGTTGTTCGGAGGATTGTGCTAGGATTTCGTTCTTGCGGTTGAGCCGTTTCATGTAGGATTCTGAAGTCATTGAGCCGGAGCTGTGCTCAACAAGCAGCAAATCACCTGAATAAACCGGCAGCTTCCTGCGTATTTCGGGCGTGATGTCCTTGTACATCTGGTCGGAAGAGGTAAGAATTACCTTGATCTTGCTATCAGGATTGTGCAAGCTTCCTTCTGCATTGATCACATCCCTTTCCCGGATGCCACCTCCCATATCTCCGGAGCCGTAATACCTGTAGTCGAAGGTTATGCCATGCTTTTGCTGATCATCCTTCAGACGTTGATCCCAGTAGCTGTCAATATCGAGCCGGGGCATCAGGTCACCGTCATAATCTGTCGCATCGAGACAGGCTACGACACCCTTGCCATCGGGTCCATTCCAAACTCCCACATTGAATGGCAGTGGTACACAGGTGCGCAGATTCGGAATGGTCAGTTTTTGTGTGGAGAAACCAATGATGCCTGCGTGGTGCAATACAGTAGGAAGGTTGGCGACAAACCCGAAGCAGTCGGGCAGCATGTAATCGACGCTCTCCTTGCCAAACTCTTTCCGGAAGAAACTGTTGCCGTAGAGAACGTGCCGCAGCACCGACTCGGAGGAGGAGACATTTACCTCTGCCTCTTCCACGGAAGAACCTGCCACATTCCATCGCCCGGCATCGATGTATCCCTTGAGCCGTGCAAAGAGCTCCGGATGATATTCCTTCATCAGCCGGTAACGGCGTGATCCCGTGAAGTTGAAGACATAATCGGGATACTTGTCCAGCAACCTGTAATTCTCCTCCATCGTATTTTTCAGATACTCACTGACGGTAGTTCTGTAGTCCCATTCATATTCCGAATCCAAATGGGTGTATCCTACCGTGTACAAAACACGTTCCTTTGAAATATCGTAGGAGGCCCTTCTGTTCAGGGGTTGTGAAAATGACCCAAATTGCAGTAGCAGCAACAAAATGAATAGTGTAGTTTTTCTCATTGTTTCGTGAGTTGTTAATAGTATTTCGCGGCAAATCATCTCAGTCCCCGGTAAGGGGTTATTCAATAGTAGTATCGGTTTCAAAAACCGCATTTTTTCTCTTGGGGCAGTAACCCGGAGACAGAATTTGGTCGCTAAGATAGCTTTTACTTTGATAGCTATCTGACGGATGATAGTTTTCAGTCCAAACCTAAAAATTTATTAACATTGGAATTGCATCATTCAGTGAGGTTTTTTCCCTTCAAACCGACTGAAAAACCATGCACGCCGAAGTCCATGAGACCGAAAATTGATGGGTTAATTCAATGTTTACGAAAATATTTTTGGCGGGATACATTTGATTGCGGGAAACACACATCGGAATTATCCCGTTCGTTTTGCGCGCTGGGATGGGGTTGGAAATAATTTGAGCGGATGCTCCATTTGAATGCTAAATTGTTAAATTCGAAATTCCGATCATCCCTGTTGTGACTGCCCTTCAAATTCCAGAAAAATGAAAATTACAACTGCTATTTTACTCCTTTCTGCCCTTCTTGGCAACCTCGATGCCCAGACTCAGGTACCTTCCCCCAAACAGCATTTTGGTTTTTCAATTGGGGATGACTACAAGTTGGCCAACTACATCACAAACAGAGGCCTATTTCAAGAAGGTTGCCTCCGGCTCCGACCGCGTTAGTCTGGTGAATATGGGATTGACAGAGGAGGGCCGCAGCCAGTACATGATGGTCATCTCCTCTCCGGCGAACCTTAAAAATCTCGCAAAGTACAAGGATATTGCCCAAAAACTGGCACATGCCGATCAGCTTTCCGAGGCTGAGGCAAGAATGTTGTCAGCAGAGGGAAAGGCCGTCGTTTGGATCGATGGTGGACTTCACGCCACGGAAACGGTTGGGACCCATCAACTGATAGAAACCATCTGGCAACTCGTCAGCAGGACCGATCCTGAAACCATGCGAATCCTGGACGACGTCATTGTGCTCTGTGTTCACGCCAATCCCGACGGGCAGGAGCTGGTTTCCAACTGGTACATGAGCAATCCGGACACCTTAAAAAGATCTTATGCCCAATTGCCACGGCTTTACGAGAAATATGTCGGTCACGACAACAACAGGGATTTCTACATGATGAACATGAAGGAGTCGCAGAATATCAGCAGGCAACTCTATGTGGAGTGGATGCCCCAGATCATCTACAACCACCATCAGGCCGGACCTGCCGGTTCCGTAGTAGCCGGACCTCCCTACCGGGATCCATTCAATTACCTCTTCCATCCTCTGGTCATATCCGGGATTGATGCGGTTGGTGCGGCCATGATCAACAGGCTGAATGCGGAGGGGAAACCGGGTTATACAGAGCGTGGCGGATCTGTTTTTTCAACCTGGTACAATGGCGGATTGCGCACCACTGCCTATTTCCACAACATGATCGGATTATTGACGGAGATCATCGGCAGCCCGACCCCTTCAGCCATCCCGCTGGTACCTTCCAGGCTATTGCCGAATGGCAACACCCCCTATCCGGTGATGCCCCAGAAGTGGAATTACCGTAAATCCATTGATTATTCCGTCTCACTGAATTATGCAGTTCTTGACTATGCTTCCCGCAACCGTGAACACTTGCTTTACAACATTTATTGCATGGGCAGAAGTTCCATTGAAGCCGGAAGCCATGATCATTGGACCATCTCATCCAAACGGATCGAAGCACTCGGAAATGCCTTTAAAAAAGAGCCAAAAAACAGGAGGAGTGCCGATACCAGCAGGCTTGCCTCCGGTGAAAGGTCGGATACCATTCCGCTCAAATATTACAAAGTTCTTTTTAGGGATTCAACTTTGCGTGATCCCCGGGGCTACATTCTTCCTGCCGATCAGCCTGATTTTCCGACAGCCGTTAAATTTGTCAATGCCCTGATCCGGTCCGGAATTCGTGTCGGCAGGGCTGAAGTGGCTTTTTCTGTCGATGGCAGGCAATATCCTGCGGGATCCTACATCGTGAAGACCGACCAGGCATTCCGGCCGCATGTGCTGGACATGTTTGAACCACAGGACCATCCCAACGATTTTCAATATCCTGGTGGTCCGCCTGTCAAGCCCTACGACATTGCAGGCTGGACACCAGCCTTCTCCATGGGGCTGACGGTCAGGCGTGTACTGCATGCATTTGATGGCCCCTTCAGAACGATTCCGTATGGTGAGGAGCAATCGCCTGCCGGAGATTTTCCCAAAACGGCATCGTCCGCCGGATATGTACTGGATTCACGGAGCGACCCATCCTTTGTGGCGGTCAATGAACTGCTTCGTTCGGGCATTACGGTCTACAGGTTTATCAATGAAAAGGGGGAAACACCGGAAACTGGACAAGGATCCTTTTACATACCTGCAAATGCGAAAGCAAAGAAGCTGTTGGAAAAGGCAGCATCAGACCTTGGGCTTACCATCCGTTCCGTGACCCGACGACCCTCCCACCTTTCTGCGAAAATAGCCCCGCTGCGCATCGCCGTATGGGATACTTATGGTGGCTCCATTTCAGCGGGTTGGTTAAAGTGGATTCTGGAGCAACATCAATTCAGTTATGAGACCATTTTTGCCAGGGAGATTGATGCAGGCAATCTGAGAAAGAAATATGACGTCATCCTGTTCGTAGGAGGAGCCATTCCTGCCCCGGCATCCTCCGAAAATTTGGGCCCCAGGGATACGACCAAGATCACGGATCTGCCTGAAGCCTATAGATACCAGTGGGGTAAAATCAGCGCAGATACCTCCATCGTTGCCTTGAAAAAATTCATGGAGAGCGGGGGAAAGACCGTTGTCATCGGAAGAAGCACCAATCTGGCCTACCATTTGAAATTGGGAGTTTCCAATGCTCTGGTAGAGATGAGTAAAGGCAAGCAAATCCCCTTGTCGGCTGAAAAATTTTACATTCCCGGCAGCCTGTTGCAGGTAAAGGTGGATACTACCCTCTCTGCCAACTGGGGAATGGCTTCCCGGACAGATGTCTTCTTCGATTCGAGTCCTGTGTTCTCCCTGACTCCGGAGGCTGTGAGCCTGGGAACTATCAAACCGCTTGCCTGGTTCTATTCATCACTGCCCCTGCGCAGTGGTTGGGCCCTTGGTCAGGAGTACCTGTTGAATGGAGTCGTAGCCTTTGAAGCGAAGGTTGGCGCAGGAAAGCTGTGCGCCTTTGGTCCCGAGATCACTTTCAGGGCCCAAACCTACAGCACTTTTAAACTGCTTTTCAATCAACTTTATTTGGGCAATTGAGGTTGACTGATGAAAGTCCGTGTTTGGTTTAATATTTGATTATTCTTATGTTAAACGCAACCGGTTTTTATGATAATTAGAAAAAATGATTCAAATATTACCGGATTTTTTTGTATTTAATGCTGGATTTGTTACATTTACAGACTGAATCAACGACTTTGGATGCGCTGCTCCCTTGCAGTTTGTGATACGAAATTGTTATGCCGCGCAATGCTTTAGCAAAAATGGGAAAGAAGATTGCCCTACCTTCTTCTGACCATTGTTAGTTTTTGCAAAAGTTTGATTTTTTATTTTCCCTTTTAGTTCTCAACGGCTCTTTTATGCCTGCTGGATGTGCCTGATCGTGTAGTCAAAAAGGATTCTCAAACTGACTTGCCGGTTGTGTATTGATTTGAATCAATCACAATGGTTGAAGAGTCGGAATTTTGAATCTGAAAACAAACGTGCAATCTAAACCAAAAAGAATTGGCAAACGGATGAAAAATGAAACAGGGAATTTGGCCCGCTCCTTCCTTCAGGCGGAAAACAGGGAAGAGACCTTATTGTGCGAAACGGAAAGGATGAAGTCATTCGGCAAAAACATGGAATCAAAATACGAATCACTTTTCGAATTTGCTCCCCTGGCAGTCTTTCTTGGCAATTCAGCCGGTACCATTCTGTCAGTTAACGGCAATGCTTCGGATTTGACTGGATATTCAGGTGAAGAATTACTTTCCATGAATTTACTAACCATATTCCCGGATAGTGATCATGCAGAAAGGAAACTGGTTCACGATGGGTTGAGCCAGGGGTTGACATTTTCGACAGAAACGGAGATCAACAGAAAATGCGGGGAGGCTGTTTTCGTCGAAATAACTGTGAAAATCATGAAGGATTCGACCCGGTTGGTTTTTCTCCGGAATATTTCGGAGCAAAAACAGGTGGAGAATTCTTTGCGGGAACGGGAAGTCAGACTGCGAGAACTCAATGCCACCAAGGACAAGTTTTTCTCCATCATTGCACACGATCTGAAGAGCCCCTTCAATGCCATTGTCGGGTTCAGCAACCTGATGACGGAGCAGATCAAATTGAAGGATTACGATGGAATCGAAGAGTATGCAGAAATCATCCTCAACTCCTCCACCAGGGCGATGGAGCTACTCAAAAACCTGCTGGAGTGGTCTCGTTCCCAGACAGGCCGGATGACATTTAATTCGGAATACCTTGATCTTTCCTTGCTGATCAGGGAGACTGCCGACCTTTTNAAGGATTCAGCCCAGCAAAAATTAATCACCATCACAACCGAAATACCCTCGAATATGCAGGTGATGGCCGATCGGGCGATGATCAACAGCGTGCTCCGGAATATCATTTCAAATGCCATTAAATTCACCCATACGACAGGCAAGATTGTCATTTCGGCAGTTCAAAACAGGGATGAATGTGAGATTAGCATCAGGGACACCGGAGTCGGCATAGGAAGCGAAAACATACACAGGCTGTTTCGGATGGACGAGAGCTTTTCCACCGTGGGTACCCACAACGAAAAAGGTACTGGCTTGGGACTATTGCTTTCCAAGGAGTTCGTCGAAAAGCACGGTGGTAAGATCTGGGTGACCAGTGAACCCGGTAAAGGCAGTACATTTTATTTTACGATTCCTGTGGTACTCTATTAGCCTATCCCTTGGGGAGAAGTATCCAACAAAAAATTCCATTTAATCTTTTTCATTGCGGCAAAACTGCGCTGTTTTGCTGGATCTTACGGTTTTGTGAAGGATAGTTTCCTGACTGTCCCGGTTCTCACTTTCTCCATAGGGACGGGCATTTCCGCATTCCGGAACAAGTAGCGTAATTCTAAATTTGTTTTGATTATTTTTACTTCAGTATTGTGGCGGACCGTCGGTGTAAATATCCGGGCGAAATGCTGTCAAACCGCTTTTGACAAGAAGTACCAACCAATAGAAATCTTATGTCTCTATCAATTGCCTCCTTCGTTGTTAGTTTGGCTTGTTCTGAACGATTCAGGAAATTTTCCAAAACAAATAACCTACCGCACTGGGAGAAACTTTTCAGAAGTGCCTTGTTGTTCTCGGTAGTGCTTTTCGTAGTGGAAGCCGTTGTCTCAGAAGGGGATTACTTCAGATGGATATGGCATTTGTATCTGCTTGTTCTGATGCTCATTCCGCTGCAAAAGGCGGAGTTGCGACCGCTGCGCATGTTCATTCTCGCCTTCGCTCCCTATGTCTTGGTTTCTACGATCAATGACCTGGTACAACTAGTCAATGCCGATTTTTTCAAGGATAACGAAGTTTATTTCAAGAATGCGATCAATATCACCTTCATTTGGTTTGCGGCACTCCTTTACAGCCAGAACAGGCAAAGTAAAGCGGCCGAGCGGGAACGCATCCGAAGACTGAGGGAGGATGAAATCAACAGGGCCATCGCCATCCGGAAAGTGGAACTGGAGGCCCTGGTGTCGGAGCGAACGGCCGAACTTACCCGGCAGAAAGAGGAGCTGGAGACCGCCCTGACCGAATTGCAAACTACCCAATCGCAACTAATTCAGTCTGAAAAGATGGCATCGCTGGGAGAACTGACGGCAGGAATTGCCCACGAAATCCAAAACCCGCTTAATTTCGTCAATAACTTTTCGGAGGTGAGCAATGAGTTGTTGGATGAGATGCAAGTTGAAATGGATCAGGGGAATACGGATGAGGTAAAATCCATTGTGGCCGACCTGAAGCGAAACCTGGAAAAGATCAACCACCACGGCAAAAGGGCAGATTCCATCGTGAAAGGGATGCTCCTGCACTCGCGGGCCAGTTCAGGCGTAAAGGAACCTACAGATATCAATCTCCTGGCCGATGAATACCTGAGACTGGCCTACCACGGTTTAAGGGCGAAGGATAAATCTTTCAATGCCAAGTTTGAATCCGATTTTGATGAATCCATCGGAAAGATCAATGTGATTCCACAGGACATTGGCAGGGTGATCCTGAACCTGCTAACCAATGCCTTCTACGTGGTGGATGAAAAAAGGAAACAGCTGGGCGATTCCTACCAGCCAACAGTCTCCATCGTGACGCGAAAAATAGGCTCAGAGGTGGAGATTCGTGTAATTGACAATGGCAATGGAATTCCGGCAAAAATTATAGATAAAATTTTTCAGCCTTTCTTCTCGACGAAACCTACAGGTGCCGGCACCGGATTGGGCTTGTCGCTCTGTTACGAGATCGTCACAAAGGGCCACGGCGGAGAGTTGAAGGTAGAAACAAAAGAGGGGGAAGGATCCGTTTTCACGATTCATCTTCCAGTTTGAGGTTAATAGTTTATGGCAAAAATTTTGGTAGTTGATGATGAACGCGATATCCAGGATCTCTTCCTGCAACATTTTAGAAAGGAGATCAAACTGGGAGATCTGGAATTTGTCTTCTCCTTTTCAGGGGAGGAGGCCATGTCATTTATCGCAAATCCGGAACACGAGGCAGTTCTGATTCTTTCCGACATCAACATGCCGGGCATGAGCGGACTCGAATTGCTGAAACACATCAAGGAGAAATATGCAACACCTCCGCCGGTAGTGATGATGATCACTGCCTATGGCGACGAAAATAATTACAGGATGGCGATGCAACTGGGCGCGGACGATTTTTTGACCAAACCGCTGGACTTTCATTCGCTCAGGGAGAAATTAAAAACTAAAATCCATGATTAAAATTTTGATTGTCGATGATGAGACAGACCTGGAGGTCCTCATCAGACAGAAATTTCGCAAGAAGATCAGGGAACAGCATTACGATTTTGTATTCGCGGTCAATGGCAACGATGCCTTGCGAAAATTGGCAGAGTTTCCGGAGGTCGAAATTGTGCTCAGCGACATCAACATGCCTGAGATGGATGGCCTCACCCTGCTTACTAAAATCAACGAGAGCAACCCGCTGGTCAAAACCGTGATGGTTTCCGCCTACGGCGATATGGAGAACATTCGCAAGGCGATGAACAGGGGAGCCTTCGACTTCGTCACCAAGCCTGTCGATTTTGAAGATCTGGAACTGACCATGGAGAAAACCATTCAGCACGTGAAGCTGATCAGGGAAACCCTGAAGGCGATCAAGGAGAACAACATACTGAAGATGTACGTTGATGAAAATGTGCTCAATTTTATGGGTAGCAGGGAGTATGAAGCTTCCATCATGGCGAATGAAACCGTTGAGGCAACCGTTGCATTCATCGATATTTGCAGTTTCACCTCCATCAGCGAGAAAGAACCTCCCGACACGGTAGTAGCCATGCTGAACCTCTATTTTGATCTGATGGCCAAGGAGATCATCTCACAACAGGGGATCATCGATAAATTCATAGGGGATTGTGTGATGGCAGTCTTCAAGGGACCCTACCATCCAGACAGGGCAATTGATGCCTGCCTCTCCATTCGGAACAAGATTGAAGCCTTGCAGGGGAGTGCCGATTTTATGCCCAAAGTTTCCATTGGCATCAACTGCGGGGAGATGATCTCGGGAAACATCGGTTCTGTCACCCTCAAAAGGCTGGATTATACCGTGATAGGAGATACCGTAAATACTGCCCAGCGTTTGCAGCGTGCAGCCGGAGTTGGGCAGATTGTCATTTCGGAGTCCGGATATGATAGGGTCAGACAATCCTTCAACTGCCGTCAGATCGGATCCGCTTGCCTGAAAAACAAGGCAGAGGAGGTCATGCTTTATGAGGTGCTGAATTAAAAACTTTAAAACCTGGAAATGATTCAATACGAAAGGGCGCATGCATTCCTGATGGAGAAACTGCAGCAGGAGTTGCCGGATGATCTGACCTATCACCATGCCGGCCACACCAGCGGTGTCATTGCGGATGCCGAGCATCTGGGCATTGCAGAACATCTGCCGGAGGAGGAGCTCATCCTGCTGAAAACCGCTGCCCTCTTCCACGATGCAGGCTACCTGGAAAAATATGCCGGTCACGAAGAGGTTTCCGCGGAGATGGCTCGCAAATACCTTCCCGAATATGGGTATTCACGGGACCAGATTGATACGGTTTGCAGATTGATTGATGTCACCAGATTGCCTTCCGCGCCGGCCGATTTGCTGGAAAGAATAATTTGCGATGCAGATCTCTGGTATCTGGGAACGGAACAATATGCGATTTTTGCCGATAAATTATTCCCGGAATTGAAAAAATACGGGGTGCTGAAAACAAAAACGGAATGGATGCTCAGGCAGGTTGAATTTCTGTCGGCTCACACCTTTTACACGGCCACTGCGATCCGGGAGAGGGAGGTGCAGAAACAAAAGAATCTGCAGCAGTTAAAGTCAAAACTCGAATCCGGGTTTACCACTTCCAAAGGATCAAAACCTGTCGAGATCCTGCAGGATATCTTGTTGACCCTTACCGGCGTTCTCTTTGCAGGATATGCATTGAAAGGGTTTCTGGTTCCGAACCATTTTTTTGACGGGGGAGTTACCGGAGTATCCCTGCTGGTTCACGAGTTGTACCAGGTCAATCTGGCGGTGGTGATCATCCTCCTGAACATTCCCTTCATCCTCATCAGCTTTTATTCGGTGGGCAGCAGGTTTGCGATCAGGACTTTCCTGAGTGTCATCCTTTTGGGCCTGTGCCTCACTTTTTTGCCTGAGGTGGCCATCACCTCCGACAAACTGCTCATCTCCATCTTCGGCGGTGCATTTCTGGGTATCGGAATTGGCCTGATTATGCGGGCTGGAGCTGCTCTGGACGGAATTGAGGTATTGGCTCTTTATACTTTGAAACGAACCTCCTTCACAATTTCCGAGATCATACTCGGCATCAATGTATTGATATTTGCCATTGCGGCCTTTAAGTTTGGGATCGAAACGGCACTCTATTCCATTCTCACCTATTTCACAGCTACGAGGTGCATCGATTATGTGGTGGAAGGTATACAGGCATTTACCGGGGTGACGATCATCTCCGGCAAGAGCGAACAGATCAAATACAAACTGGTGAACGACCTCGGAAGAGGAATTACCGTTTACAAGGGTGAACGCGGTTTCCTGCCGGGGAAATTCGAAATCAGTGCGGATTGTGACATTATTTTCACAGTCATCTCCAGGCTGGAGTTGAGGAAGTTGAAAAATCTTGTTTACAACGTCGATCCCAATGCCTTTGTTTTTGCCAATACCATCAAGGAGGCCTCAGGCGGTGTCATCAAGCGCCGTCATCATCACTAATTTCACAATTTTTCCCATGAATGCAACCGATGAAGATGCCCCAATTCCGGGAGCCGAAAACCAGAATGGAAAGGAATCCGCCGCATTGAATGGTTCGGAACTGATCAAATATGCAAAAAAGCTTTCCAAACGATACCGTTTCACCGGAGATGGGAAATTCAACCTGGATGATTACCCGAAGGATGGCGGCTCCGATTTGGGCGAGGATGGAAAGGCCATGGCAGAGAGGGTCCTAACCTACAGCATTCAGTCCTTGTCGGAGATGCAGGACAAATTGTATGCACAGGACAGATGGTCGTTGCTGGTTATCTTCCAGGCCATGGATGCCGCCGGCAAGGATGGTGCCATCAAACATGTCATGTCGGGAGTCAACCCCCAGGGGTGCGAGGTCACCTCCTTCAAGGCACCCAATGCCGAAGAGCTCGACCACGACTATCTGTGGCGTTGCATGAAGCATCTTCCCGAAAGGGGAAAAATCGGCATTTTTAACAGGTCCTACTACGAAGAGGTTTTGGTTGTCAGGGTTCACGATGAGATACTGAAATCCGAAAAATTGCCTGCAGCACTATTTACGGGAAGATATCTGGAAAGAGCGGCTGAATGACATCGGAAATTTTGAATCCTATCTCAACAACAACGGAACCCTGGTGGTGAAAATTTTTCTGCACGTATCCAAAAAAGAGCAGAAAAAGAGATTTCTGGAACGTATTGATACGCCTGAGAAGAACTGGAAATTTAGCAGCTCCGATCTGAGGGAACGGAAATACTGGAAAGAGTACATGGATGCCTACGAACATCTGATTCGTAAAACTGCCACAGAAAGATCTCCCTGGTACATCGTACCGGCCGATGACAAGCACTACGCCAGAATCATCGTGGCGGCTGCGATTCTGCATGCGCTGGATTCCATGGACCTTGCCTATCCAACGGTTGGCAAGGAGCAGGTGGCCGAATTGCAGCGGCTGAAACAAGAATTGCTTGCTGAAGATTGAGCGTGACGGATACCTTTGCTGGCTTTGCAGACAATTTGATCATGGTGGCCTGAAAGAGATTTCCTGCTTATCCCTTGTTTCTTTTTTGTTTTTTTGGAATGGTGAAGGTAAAGGTGGTCCCAACTCCCTTTTCACTTTCAAACCAGATTTTGCCACCCTGTTTTTCTGCGAATTCCTTGGAGAGGATCAATCCTAAACCGGTACCTCTCTCATTCTGCGTTCCGGGAGTTGACTGGGATTCTCCGAGAAGGAATAACTTCCCGGCATCTTCCGGCAACATGCCTACTCCGTTGTCACTCACGGAAATGATTGCCTGACTGCCTTCTACACACACCCTGATGTCAATTTTGCCGAATGAATCCGTAAACTTAATGGCGTTTGAGACCAGGTTTCTCAGGATGGTTTTTGTCATTTCGCGGTCGGCATTGATTTGCAGCGAGGTTGGAAGTTCTTTGGCAATGGAGATAAATTTATAGTTGGCTGCATCCTTGTATAGCAGATGAACTTCCTGGATGAGTTTTATCAGATCAATTGCTTCGAACCTGGGTTTTATCTTGCCGGTTTGGGATCTGGACCATTCGAGCAGGTTACTTAGCAGTTCGACAGCCAATCTGGCGGAGCTTTGAATGATCCCTGCATATTCAGGCAAATCCGCGTAATCTTTGGATTTTACATTTTCAGCTTATGATGTTGCTGTATCCGACAATTGCATTGAAAGGGGTTCTCAGGTCGTGTCCGATGATGGAGAAAAATTTATCCTTGGTGGCATTGAGTTCCCTCAGCAGTTGTTCCGTCTTTTTGAGGTTCTCTTCCGTCATTTTTCGTTCCGTGACATCGTGAACGATCGAATGAAGCAAGTTGCGTCCCTGTATCTCAATGGGACTGGAATAGACCTCCACATCGCATATTTCTCCGTTCGCCTTTTTGTGCCGGAATTCGAAATGAGATTTTTTCTCGACCAGCGCTTCTGCCATTTCTGCCAGGATATTTTCGGAGGAACTGGTATTCAGATCCTGGATATTCATCTTTTTCAGTTGCTCCAGCGAATAGCCATAATACGCGACAGCTGCACTGTTTACATCGATGATGGCTCCATTCAGCGGATCGATGATGCCCTTGATGGCCTTGCTTTTCTCGAACATATCGTGGTAGAGCCGTTCCCTTTCGCGAAGTCTCTCCTCCATCATCTTTCTGACCGTGATATCGGTCATCGCACCGATAAAAATCGGGGGTGCATCTCTGTCGTCCGTTTTAATAATGGAAAGCTCCACCCACTTCACCTGTCCATTCTTGCACAGGTACCTTTTCTCTATTTTGAAGGAGTCGATGGAGTTACTGAGCAGTTCCCTTGTTTTTTGCAGGGTAATTTCCAGGTCATCCGGGTGGGTAATCTCCTTGTTCGACAGTTTGAGAAACTCCTCCCTGGAATAACCGAGCATGGTATGAAAATGCTTGTTCACATAAATCCATCCGCCTGTTGGTTCTGCCATGGCCAGGGCTATCCCGGCAGATTCAAAGATCTGTTTGAATTTTTTTTCACTTTCAATGAGTTTTTGCTCATTGTTCTTTTTTTCGGTAATGTCGGCGAATAGGGCAACAAAATAATCGGGTTCGGGGCAAATAACGGAGATGGATACCCATCTCGACATTGGGGTAAAATAATATTCGAACTTTTCCGGAGTTCCGGAGGTCGCTACTGCCGCCAATCGCTGAAGGAATGGACTTTCTTTCAGGGGAAACTCCGGGAAAAGTTCAGAAAATTTCTTGTTCCTGACATTGGTTAATCCACTAATTTTCTCGAACGAGGAGTTGATATCCAGATAAAGGAAATCCACGGGCAACTTTTCCTGGTAAACCATTTGGCAAAGAGCAAATCCATCCAATGAATTTTCAAATAATACCCGATAGGTTTTTCCCAATATCGAACCCTGTGGCATATGGAGCCACTGTTCCTTCTCTTTTTCCAGTTCTGCTATCCTCCATCTCAATTCCGATTCCTTGCTCATTTCATTCAGTTTTTCCAAGAAGCCCGGGATTGCAAAAGACTCTGCAAGACAATTATTTATGGCAGGCAACTATCTTGCGAATCCAGGTGTAAGAAGGTAGTTCCCGTAAAGGTAAACTAATATTCTGATTCTCCATTGGCTTTATCCTTCCCTGCAAAAATTGAAAGCAACGAAACCTGGAGGTTTTTCCAGGCCAAACTCTTTTTTTGATTTCATTTCTGTTTTTGGATGCCTGCACACAGGATAGTTGTTTGAACAGTGAAAAGTTATCCATAAATTTGAGGGATGTGGACCGGCATCCTGTAAGCACTTTTTCAACCATTCTGTTGCAAAAGGCGGAGCCTTCGGATGCCAGTGAAGCACTTACACCTACCTCCCGGAACTATGATATTGCAGCACCAAGATGAAGCCAGGATGTTGATTTTACGAAGAGCGGTCAAGAACAATTGGAAAGGCATGTGCATCTTGTTGCTGGCGCTGTCCGGAGTACTGCTTCATTTGCTTCTTTACAATGAACTGGGATTTCACAGGGATGAACTGTTGTTTTTTTCCTTGGGCCAACATCCCGATTTTGGCTATTTTTCTGTGCCCCCAATGATCGGATTTATTGCTTTTGTGCTGGGTAAAACGATCGGATACAACCTGTTGGCAGCGAAAATAGTTCCGGCACTTTTGTGCGGGGCAATGATTTGGTTGTGTTCACTGATGGCCGTGGAATTGGGAGGTTCTTTTTTCGCAAGAGTACTTTCTGCAACAGGTTTTCTTGGCGCAATTATCTTCCTGAGGGCTTTCAGCCTGTTTCAACCCGTTTTTCTGGATGTCTTTTTCTGGACGGTGCGCTCTATTTTCTGCTTCGGTACGTCAACTCGGAACACTGGAAATATTTGATCCTCTTCGGCATTGTCATTGGATTTGGAATCCTGAACAAATACAATGTGCTCTTCTTGGTCATCGCAGTTCTTGTCATCCTCCCTTTTACCAGATACCGGAAACTCTTCCGTGCGAAGGGATTTTACTTTGCCATACTTTTCTCCTTGTTCATTGTTCTGCCGAATCTGATCTGGCAGATTAATCACCATGTTCCCGTGCTGCAACACATGAGTGAACTAAAAAAGACCCAGTTGGATCAGATGAGTTCCGCGACTTTTTTGAGCGAACAGCTGATGATGGTGTTTCCGGCAACGCTGCTTGCATTGCCTGGGTTGCTTTATCTTCTCTTCGGCAGTCGGATCCGAAAATTCAAATGGGTGGGATATGTATTGCTGCTCGTGTTGCTCCTGTACCTGCTGCTTCATGGCAAATCCTATTATTCTGCAGGCATTTATCCGTTGTTGATTTGTGCCGGCGCGGTCTTTTTTGAGCGGAGCATTGCCAGCAGATATGGTAGGGCTGCGGTGATCACAATTCTGCTCCTCCTAACCTGGATGCTTCTGCCGATGGGAATTCCCTCCCGTTCGCCCGGGGAGCTGGTTGACTATTTCGACAAGATGGCCAAAGTTACCCACGACGATGCGGTGCGCAGATACGAGAACAACACCCATCATCCGCTTCCCCAGGATTATGCCGACATGCTGGGTTGGGAGGAGTTGACGGAGGTCACCAGGAGTGCCTGGCTGATGGTCGAACACAAGGACCAGTGCCTCATCTTCGGGGACAATTACGGCGAAGCAGGTGCCATTACCATTCTCGGAAAAAAATACAATCTTCCGGAAGCCATAAGTTTCAACGATAATTTCAGGTATTGGCTTCCCAAATCATTTGACAGGGAGATCATAGAATTCATCTACATCAACGATCATTTGGGAAATGATGTTCAACTTTTGTTTGCAGACGTAAAGGAAGTTGGCCGAATCACCAATCCATTGGCGCGTGAATGCGGGACCCGTGTCTATTTGTGCAAAAAACCTGTACGAAGTTTTAACAATTTCTGGAAAGAACGGGTGGCCAGTCAACTCCCGTGATCTCAGCTAAACCGGACAATGAAAAACCCGTTGCTGTTGGTTGCTGATTTCGTTGCCTGTTTAATTTGCCTTTAAATCTAATCCTTGAGGCATCTCACAGAGTAGCCGTAGACTTTGTCGTAGTAATTTTTCCCAATGGCGCCTGAATTATAGCTCAGATAGCGGTACCAAGCAAAAGGGGTGGAGTAGGAGGTGGCCGTCCACCAGTTTCCGCTGAAACCATAATTGTTGTAAGAGCCATTGTAAAAACGGTAGCCACAGGGAATTGCCGTAAATCCTGTTGAATTGGTCGCGTACAGGTTGGGTGTATACCAATGGTAGGAAGAGGTCTCCTTCAGTTTTCCGCCTGCCAGTGAGTCAATACCAAGATAGGTGCTCAGTGTTATCCATTCGGCATCTGTTGGAACGTGCCATCCTGTCGGACATAATTTTTTCGTGTCCACCGTGTACCAGTTGTAGAGTGGTCCGGCCTTTGCTTTGTAAGTGACAGAATCATCCGAATAATAACTGTAGGCCGGTGTGGTAAGGTTCGACCAGGTAGTCCTGTTGGTCACATAGGGTATCTGGGTCCCATCGTTCAGTTTGATGGATCGCAGGTTCTCTGCCATCCAGGTTTGGGTTCCGATGGTAACGGTTTTATATACATTTCCTTCGGAATCTGAGACGGAGGTACCCTGCACCACTGTAGGCGTACTGTCTTTGGAGCACCCATATGGGAAAAACAGGACTGTTCCCAGTAACAAAATGAAATAAATGACCTTCAAGCTATTTTTTACCATCACTGCTGATTTGATTTGAAACAGTTAATACTAAGGTTTTCCGACATATAAATATGCAGAAACACTATTTACGGCGGTAAAAATACCAAATCCATTCTCAACATTCGCCTTAATTTCTGAAATAGATAGTGAATTTGTGCTATTCTGTTGAAAAAAGAGCACATATTCCGGTCGGATTTTGTACAGAATCACCCGATGCATGCCATAATATTTGAATGAGCGCGGATTTAATTCGTAGGTATTGGAGGTTGTCGGCGTATTCCGAAAGAAATCCTGTGCCCTGGTGTCTTTGGCATCGATGGCAATTTTATTGCTTTCCACATTCTTGACATAGATCAGGTAATAGCTCTGGTCGGTATTGGTCCATTTAAGCGTGATGGGGGAGGGCATATCACCTCCCGAACCACTCGCAGCAATCGCCAGGGTCGTAGCCGACAACGTCAGATTTTGTGGTTTATCCGGCACAACCGTAGTAGCAGTAATGTTCATTCCATTGTAGGGGAAGGAAAGCTCGTAGGTTTTGCCTGCGCCAATGATCAGCGAACTGTTTTGGTAGGTGCCGTCGCCGTTGGAAGCCATGGCGTATTTCGTCCCGGAGGAGGTTTCTGTTATACGGATGTCAAGTTTGGTGACATCCATGTCCGACAGCGTCATATCGCTGGTGAAGGGAATCAGCTTGGAGACTTTCACGGTAGGAGAATCATCTGCATACAGGTAAGATTCTACGACTGGTTTATCCTGGAAACCTGTCACAATGGTCTGTTTGCAGGATATCATGCAAACAAGGGCAATGAGAAGGAAAAACTTTTGCATAATTTAGAACTTAATGGAAAGAGAAAGATTCGGCGTGATTCCTAAATAACTGATGTCACTTTCCAGAATGACATCATCGACGAGCTGAAACTGCTTGGAACTGACATTGATTCTGTTGTATACGTTGAAGACAGAAAGACTGACTGCATTGAGCTTTCCTTTTCTTCCAAACAGATCAAAGCGGTAGGAGGCCGCCACATCCATCCTGTGGTAGTCAGGCAGTCGATAGGAGTTCTTGTCGCTGACAGAATAATAGGAGGATGTAGTGCCGTCAATTAGATTCAGGGTATAGCCTCCCAGCGGAGCCGTATAAGGCCTACCTGTGGCGTAGATCCAGGAGGCGGAGAAGTCAAAATTACCGAATTTGTATATGGCCACCATTTTTAGTTCGTTTGTAACATCCTGGTTGGCATAGAAATATTGACTCGACTGCAACGGAAATCTGTTTTTTACCTGGCCAAGAGTGTAACAGATCCAACCGTTGAAATTACCCGCTTTCTTTTGCGCCAACAGCTCCATCCCAATGGCATAGCCGTCGCCTGTAAAAAACTGTTCAGAGGTTTGGACACTGGCACCAGGTTGCGGAACAGACTGGTACCGCATGGAGAATTCATTTACATTCTGATTTAGCTTGTAGTAGGCTTCTGCACTGAACAAATAGTCTGAAAGGTCATAATTGAGGCCTAGATTGAAGTGTTTGGAGGAACTCACCGGAATGTCCTTGCCATTGGCCAGGATCCAGAAGTCCCTGTTTCCTGTCATCACATCTTCGCGAACCACCCTGTTGGCAAACTGATTGTAGAGACCGGTAGCAAAATTGGCCGTCAGCTTTTTTGAAATCAGGTAGCTGGCATTCAGTCGAGGTTCCGGATAGACTTTTCCCGTTGCAGAAAAGAGATTGAACCTTAATCCCGGTGTGATGGTTAGCAGATTATCAAGAAAAAGCATTTTATCCTGAAAATATCCGCCGACGATGGCTGCTTTGATGTTTTTATTCAGAATGGTCAGCGTGTCATTTTGCTGATAGGTATAATCGATGGCATAGTAGGTGCCAAAAGCACCGTATTCGAAGATATTTCTGTCATCATAGATGAGTTTCCAGTCATTTTTGAGGCTGATGTCAATCAGGTTGTTGTTTTCCAGAATGCCGCTCTTCATGATGGTTGAGACGCCATTCAGGTCCAGCGTGATGGAGCGTCTTTCATCGCGGGTGCTGTAATAGTCGGAAAAACTGATCAGGGAGGTGGAGGTGAGTGTTTCACTGATTTTTCGGGTCCATTTCGCGCTGGCCCCCACATTCCCATATCTCGTAAAGTCGGTATTGCTCATGGAGATGCTGCCGCCACTGGCAGTACCTCCTCCCGGAGGGACCCCGCCACCTCCGGGTCTGCCAAAATGCGGAGTATTGTCCAGGTAATCCGTGCCATTGAAAATACTGACGGAAACCACATCCTTGTCGGAGGCCTTGTAGGTGATTTTGCCGTTTATATCGTAGAAATAGGAGCTGTTGTTGGAGTTTCCCCTGCCCATGACAAAGGAGTTCGAACTTTCTGAACTGGCCTTGCTCATGCTGGTAATTTTGTCGTACAGATATCCCTGGTAAGACCTTCTGAAGGCAAACAAGGAGGTGAATTTGTCGCCTTTGGGTATTTCAACATAGGCATTCGTGCTGAGCAGGCTCACCTCGGCCCCTGCAGAGACTTTCTTGGAATTTCCATCCTTCCCTGTAATTTCGGTGACGCTGGACAACCGGCCGCCAAACTTGGAGTCGAATCCTCCCTTGTGCAACTGAACATCCTTGATGGCATTGGAGTTGAAGGCACTGTAGAAACCATAGAGGTGGTCCACGTTATAGACGGTAAAACCATCGTAGAGGATCAGATTCTGGTCGGGCGTCCCCCCCCTGACATACATTCCGGCAGAACCTTCGTTCGAGGCGCTGACACCGGGCATCAGTTGAAAGCCGCGCATAATGTCCTTCTCCCCGATGTTGGGAAGGATCTTCAAAGCGATGGGCGACATCTTGATCTTCTGTTCGAGGGTGGATTGCTGCAAGGCCTTGTCATCTTTTCTCCCATTTACAAATACTTCGGTGATTCCAACACTCTGCAGTTTCATCTCGACAAACAGGGAAGGATTTTCCTTTTGGGGTGACAGTTCAATCCTCTTTGTGTGGTATCCCAGATAGGAAATGACGATGATTGCAGTATCCGCCGGCACTTTTTCGAGAGCAAAATGCCCATTCTGGTCACTGGTGACCCCTTTGGTGGTTCCTTCCACCATGATGGTGGCAAAAGGGATGCGCTCTCCGTTGTCGCTGTCAACAATCTCACCCGAGAGCAGGAAATTTCGTTTGATGGGTTTCAGCGTTTTTCGGGATTGCTGCTTTTCCTCCTTCACAATTTCTTTGTGCTGCAGCAGCTGATTCATCTGCGCCTGGTCCTTGGCAATGTAGATGAACCCGTCTTTCCCTACCAGTGTGACCATGTCCCAGGCAGCTGTGAACATTTTGAGAACTCCGGCAACTGTTTTTTCGTTGTCTGTCATCAGGGAGGTGTTGTATTGCTGCAGCGTTGCAGGGTCATAGACAAACCTGATGTTGAGGTCTTCTCCCATTTCTGTCAGGATCTCATCCAGTCGGCCGATGTAGTTTTTTGGGAGTCTGAAATTTTCAACCGTTTGTGCTCCGGCAAGTATTGGTATCAACAGGAAGAGTACGATGGGAACAAATTTCTTCATCATAATCAAAACGATTTATGTTAGCAATCTTCAGCAGCGGACGACAGTAGATTTTTCCAATTTTAACCTTTGTTGACCTCTCGAAAGATGGTTGGCTAAAACTATTTGAATGGGATGTTCGAAAAAAAAAGATTCAACGAATGAACCGAAATTATCAGTGAAACCGACGGAATAAGGGGTTATCGGTCAAAAATGGCTATTTTAATGTGTTAAAAATTGTATTAATTGCTACTAGCAATTAATTGCAGTTTTTTGACAGGCTTTGCTCCCCCGGAGTTGGCTCAGCTGTTATTTCTTTAAAAGCAGGAGGATCTTTTCCCTCCAGGACCCATGGAATATCATCTTCTGTGCCAACCGGGAGCATTGATGCCAACGATCGACAGACAGCCGTCCAAAAGTCGTTCAAAATTGCAGGATAAATTTCCTGGTAACTTTAATGGATGGTCGCAGAAACTCCCTCATTCAGAATTTGTCTCCTGGGTCTTTTCCCAAAGGGGAGTCGCGGGGCAGCAAGCTGCCAGTATATTTTATTTTTGCCGTGAATATTTCAGACCATCTGTTCATAAAATTTCTGATCTTTGAAACGCTTTAAATTGAAATGTGTGACGGATAAGTTGGCATTTCATCCGCGTAGTAACTATCAAATCAATACTTAAAAAGATGCTGCTGAAAAACAAAATTGCCCTGGTGACCGGTGCCAGTCGCGGGATAGGGGCTGAAACTGCAAAACTGTTTGCACTGGAAGGTGCAAAAGTCGTGGTCAATTTCAACAAAAATGAGATCGCTGCAAGCGAAGTCGTAGCCGAGATTCAGTCACACGGTGGGGAAGCCTTTGCCGTGCAGGCCGATGTGACGGATGTGGCGCAGGTTGAAAGGATGATGGAGCTGGTTGGATCCCATTTTGGTGCGGTAGATATCCTTGTCATCAATGCCGGACTAAACTTCAAGGTGGCCCCCTTTATGCAACTCACCTGGGAGGATTTTTCGTGGAAATATTACGGAGAGATGAAATCCTTCTACAATTCTGCCAAGGCGGTGATTCCCGGCATGCTGGCAAAAAAGAGCGGGGTCATTGTCGCGGTGTCCAGCGGATTGTCGAGACATCCCGGATTTGGATTCTCATCCCACAGTGCATCCAAATCTGCCGTAGATGCACTGGTAAAATCACTGGCACTGGAACTTGGGGCCTCCGGGATACGGGTGAATACAGTCGCTCCCGGCCTGACCATCACTGATGCCACCAGTTGGATGCCGAAGGAACATCAGGAACAGGCAGCCAACCATACTGCCTTGAAACGAAACGGTACACCCGAAGACATCGCCCGTGCAATACTCTTTATGGCCAGTGAGCTCTCCGGGCACGTAACCGGAACCTATCTGTCTGTGGATGGTGGTTCGGCGATGATTTAGAAAGTGTGTTGTCAGGAAGGCCAAGTGTCACAAAGCCAGTTTTCTATCTCTTTGCTTCACTTGGCATTACCGGTATGATTGTCAATCGTCATCCCCGTCAGCATCCTTTTCCGTCTTGACAAAGGCGGCATGCACAGGGGCCGGGCATGGGCTGTCCATCCCATAGACGGATGCCCAAAGAACGGCATTGAACTGGTCGTCGGGAATACGGTCTTCCTTGCTGAAATCAAATTTTTCGCTGAGTTTGGATAACTTGTTTTCTGCCACATTCTTCAGACTGAAATCAACCAGATTGGCTGTAGCATGAAAAACTGGATGGTTGGCCGTTTTGTTGAAGCACCTCCACATCGGCTGGGCTGCAGCATCGTATTGGCTCATGGGTGGCAATCCCAGTATCAATTCGATGGTTCTCAAGGCTGAACTGGTGGAATACATGGTGTGATCGACGTAGCCCTGTTTGACAAAGCCTCCCGCAACATAGGTGGTTGATCTGTGTGCATCCACGTGGTCGGGACCATTCTGGGCATCATCTTCCAGGATAATGACAACAGTCTCGTTCCAGATAGGAGATTTGCTGAGGTATTCTACAAAAAGCCCGCAGGCAAGGTCATTGTCTGCGGCAAATGCCTTTGGTGTCGGCCTTCCGACCCGCAGTCCCTCGGTATGGTCATTTCCAAACCGGAGCGTATTGAGTCTTGGAACATTCCCTTCCGACAACAACTTCTCGAAATCGTTTTTCCATTCCCGAAATCTAACGGTATCCCTGATGGAGAGATCCCAACTGTGGTAGTCCTTTGAAAAGTGATCCTTCAGGGAGGGGAGATTGGGGGTTCGGGCATCCGAAATAAATTCCCCATAGCTTCTGTAACTGACTCCGAATCTTTTGCAGTAATCCCACAAAAATCCGTTTTTATTGTTGGCAATCTCAATCTCTCCCTCCCCGGGATAGGATCCGCCGCGACCGCCATAGCTGGTCGGCCAGTTCTTTTCGAGGTAATCCGTGGCATAGGCACCCATGGTCCAGTTGTGTCCATCCGCACTTACCTCTCCGTCGACGTAGAAATTGTCGAGCAACACAAATTGACGGGCAATGTTGTGAAGATTTGGAGTTACCTTCTCCCCGAACAACACCAATCCGGGATCACCATTTCCCTCCCTTGATGTCGCCAAGAACCTGGTCGTAGGTGCGATTTTCCTTGATCACATAAAATACATACTTGATGGGGGAGGAATCACCAACCCGCATGGGAATGGGATTGCCCTCTTCCCCGGCACTCAGCATCTCACGCTCTTTCGAATAGGGCGTATTTTTGTAAACCAGTTGAGAATAGAGCGCAAGCTGGTTGTCATCGGGAGTCACGAAAGATTCCAAGGTTCCGGTGAAGAGACCGCCAATGTACTGGACCTTCAAATTCTGGATGTCGGCATGCCGAGCAACCGCCTCCTTCTTACTGACCGGACTGGGCCCGAAGGGATTTGCCCTGGAACTCAATCCTTTCCCGTTGGTGACAAAAACCGTGTTCCTGACTACACGAACAGAGGTAGGATACCAGCCGGTCGGAATGAATCCCCGGCTTCTGCTTTTGCCAGGTTCACTGACATCAAAAACGGCCAGGCAATTGTTGTCTGCATTGGCAATGTATAGTGTTTTTTCATCCTCACTCAGTGCCACGCTGTTGGTAGTAGAACCTATGGGTGAATCTGGATACAGGGCACAATTCAGCGTTTCAATCACCCGGTTCAACTCCGTGGATACGACGGAAACAGAATTGTCGTTTGCATTGGAGACAAACAAATATTTTCCGTTGTGGCTGATGCATAAATCATTCGGATGATCTCCTACCGGGATGGCACCCTTCACGACCTGTTTCTCGGTGTCAAACAGGATGATCTTGCTGCAACCCCAGCAGGAAATGTAGAGGGTCTTGTTGTCTTCCGACAATAGGCAGGCATAACCTTCTCCGCCCAGGGGAATCTGGTTGGTCACAGTTTTGGCCTTCAGATCATAGACATACAGCGAATTGTTCTCCTTCGTAACGGTATAAAGCATTTGATGCCTGTCATCTACGGCGATGCCGGCTACTGATATTTTTGCAGGCAGGCGTTTGCCGATGACAAGCGTGTCAAAAGGTTCGATCTTGTTGTTCCTGATCAGGTAGCGCATGATCCAGTTGTCATTGCCTCCCGAGGCATACAGGTATTTCCCATCCTTCGAGAAGGTAAGCCCGAGCCATCCTTTCTTGATAATGACAGAATCCAGGATCTGCATCTTCGCGGCATCAACCAGCTGGATGCTCTGGTCACTTTCTCCGTTGTTGGTCACGGCCAGCAATTTACCTGACGGTGAAACTGCTATATTCAACGGAAGATCTCCTACCGGGAGTTGAGTCCCGACGGGCGTCAGTTTCCATCCGTTCGGCAAGGATACCCGCGCGGATTCCATATCCTGCTTGTTCTGTGACAGAACCTTGAAGGGAGTGAAGTAGAGTAAAATGATGAAAAACAACCAAATGGGCTTTCCGAATCTTGAAGTAAGCATGATATTTACTTTGGATGATGTGAATAAATTGAAGCAGTATCAGAATTTCTTTCAGCCCTAAAGTTCGTCAAATGTTTTCAATATTTGCAGGATTTTTTGTTAAAAGAGCAGGGTGAGGGATCGGAAGGCCGTGAAGAACCGGTCCAAAGGGACGAAATCTAATTCTGGGTAATCCCGGCAGGGCATTCAGATAATTTTTGTGTATTTCCGGTGAAATTGCACAGTTTCATCAAAAGAGGCTCCCAATGTTACATTTTGCTATATTTAGGATCTACTTTTATCCGCAAAAGAATAACCATGGACAATCAAAGGAAGTTGGTCAGAACGCTCGGCTTGGGCTATGTCATTATCTTCGTTGTTGCAAACATCATTGGATCTGGAGTTTACAAAAAAATTGCCCCGATGGCGGCCGAACTTCACTCCTCCGTATGGATACTGTTGGCCTGGGTAGTTGGCGGTATCATCACCCTCTTTGGTGCACTGAGCAACGCCGAAGTAGCCGGATTACTGGCCGACACAGGGGGTGATTTTGTCTATTTCAAAAAAATCTACAACCGTTTTTTTGCATTTATCTATGGATGGTCGCTCTTTACCGTGATTCAGACGGCCACCATCTCCTCGCTGGCTTATGTTTTTGCCCAATCGCTGAACAGCATTGTACCCATTCCGGAAGTGTTTCCCTCTTTGCAGCATTTTTCAATTGGGGGTGTTTTCTTTCCTTTTCAGGATTTCGGGGTCAAGCTGACCGCCATTGTGTTGATCCTTTTGCTGACCGGTCTCAATATCTCCGGGCTGAAAAGTGGGGCAGGTGTGAGCAAAGCCATCTTACTGATGGTATTTACCGGACTTCTTGTCATCGTCTTCTTTGGACTTTCGCATGTGGGTGCCAAACCGGCAAATTTTATGGATGTTGGTGATCTTACCAGGGGAACCGTATCACTCTCCTCTTTTTACACTGCCATGCTGGCGGCCTTCTGGGCCTACCAGGGTTGGGTTTCTGTCGGATTTATCGGTGGTGAGGTCAAAAATCCAACCCGAAATATCCCCAAAGGGATTGTCATTGGCGTTTTCGTCATCATCTTCATCTATCTGCTGGTGAATGTCACCTACCTGACACTTTTGTCCATTCCGCAACTGGAACAGATCCATGCAGCAGGCAACCAGATTGCGGCCGTTGAGGCGGTCCGCAGTTTCTGGGGCACCGGTGGAGTGCTTTTCATTTCACTGCTAATTCTCCTGACCACCCTGGGTTGCACCAATGCCAGCATTCTGACGGGTGCACGGCCCTATTATGCGATGGCTCGCGAAAGGCTCTTCTTTCCGGGTATCGGAAAGCTCAACCAGGCCAATGTGCCTTCCAACTCCCTTCTCTGGCAGGGAATCTGGGCCTCGGTACTGGTGTTGTCAGGAACCTTTGATCAATTGACGGACATGATCATTTTCGCGGTTTTCATCTTTTACGGGGCTACCTCTCTGGGTGTTTTTATCCTGCGCCGCAAGATGCCGGATGCGGTCAGACCTTACAAAGTTTGGGGGTATCCGGTTGTTCCGGCCATTTTCATTCTCTTCTGCATCGGCTTGTTCGTCAATACGATCGTCACCAGACCGCGGGAAGCTGCCATTGGGATGACGTTGATCCTGGCGGGGATACCTGTATATCTTTACCTCCGGAAAAAATATGGCAGGGAAGAGGACAAGAATTGATTGAGTGCCCCTGGTTCCGTTGAATAGCTTCCTTCCGGATCTGTCCGTTTCAATTGCAAACCAAAGGAATTCCCTTTTTATTATTGCAAATCACCATTACTACCGGAAATCCTGATGCATGGCACCGGACTTATGGTTGCCGTGGTGATTTGCAAAACATAAAGCCGTTTAACGGCGAAATGATAGTTTAAGCCTATTTTAATGGGATTGATTTTTCTGCCACATTCCAGCCCTTCACCAGCAATTGCTGTTTCTTTCCCTTCATTTGAACTGAAGATGCACTGACGGTAGCCGTGATGGATTCACCGGGGGCAAGCGTGAAATAGTTTGTACTCCAGAAGGCTGGCAGCATCTCCTCCATGTCATTCATCAACCTTGGATTGACGAAAAAGGCCAGTTTTTTGCTGTTGTTAGTGAATTGTACGGTCCAGGAAGTTTCTGCCCCCAACTGCTCTTTTTTCAAAACAGCAGTTTCCAACTCCGATTGGGGCATCTTCTGCAGGGAGGTGAAATTGTTGCTTCCTTCCAGCCAGTAGGCATTGTGTGAAATAACTTTCCCCGTAGCATCCTTCAAATTCAAAACAACAAAACTGACACCTTTTGCAAGGTTGAGGGTTTCGGCCAGGGATATGCTCTCCTTCACATCCGACACCCCCAGGCTAACTTTTGCAGATTGGTGTGCAATTGGTTTGGAGTCCAGTCCATACACATCGCATCGACCGTCAGATTCGGTTTTTTTTGGTAGGTTCTGTTGAGGACCGTCACTACATTGGTGAGGGAGTTTAGTTGAACGTGAACCTTTTCACAGCTGTTTTGCATGAAATAATAGCCTGCATTAGGTTCGAGATACCAGTCGTAGACCTGCCAGACCACACTGGGGAAGGCTGCATTCAGTTTCCAGAGCATGATGCCGCCGATGTCGTTCAGCCGGTGTCCGGCTGCTTCGAAAGTACCCTGGTAGCCGGTGGCATTCATCAGCTGCATCTTGTCGGAAAACTCTTCCATCGTAACCGGCTGACCATATCTTTTCACCATCTCAAAATAGTAGGCGTCGTACTTGCCATTGCCCGTCGCAGCATCGTGGTAACCCCAGGAATGGTTGAGCGGGAAGGGCAATTTGGTATCCCAGACCAGATTGGGAATGATCCTAGTGAGGGTGTTGTAGGGTGGTTGGGAGGGCAATCCCGTCTCGTCCTTGAAGACCCAGTCTTTGGCATTGTCGGCCAAGCGGTAATATTCCTTGGAATCCTGCCAGGTGTAAGGGCCGCTGCTGTACACGCCGGACGATTTGTTGTCGGGCCATGAAGCGCCAAATCCGTCAGGTAATTTGGCAAAGCCGGAGGAGCAGGGGATGAAAGGCCTGGTTCCATCCAGTTTGATCACATTCTCCCGCATCAGGGCATAGACATCTTTGCGGATGTGACCCTCATTTCCGCCGGTCCATAACAACAGACTGGCGTGGTTCCGAATACGGTAGATGGTGCTGATCACATTCCTGACAAATATTTGTGGTTCCAAAGGCCAGTCTGTCGATCCCTTGAATTCCCCGTGGGTATCACCGGTTACCCAGAAATCGGACCAAACCAGCTCTCCATACCTGTCGGCCGAATCGAAGAAGGCATCGGGCGGTGTGACGCCGCCACCCCAGATACGCACCAGGTTGATGTTGGAGTTGCGGCAGAGATGCAACTCTGCATCATACCGGGCCGAATCGCGGTTCAGCATCATGTCGGGTACCCAGGCCCCTCCCGTCAATTGAATGCGCCGGCCGTTGACGTAAAATTCACGGCGCAGGAATTTGTCTGGCACCTCGACCGATTTGGTGGCCACGGTCCGGATGCCGAAAACGAACGAGGTATCATCCGTACAGGTGCCGTTGGTTTCGAATTTTAATCGTATCCGGTACAGGTTTGGCTGACCGAATCCGTTTGGCCACCACAAATGAGGTTGTTTCAGGAGCAATGCCGCCGTGTTGTCTGCATTCAGAGCCACACTTGTTTGTCCTCCTGCCGGGATGGTCAACTCTTTGAATAGTTGCACCGGAACACCCGCGAAATTTTCAGGAGCAATGGAGACAGAGAGCTTTCCCTTGCTGCTGCTTGTTCCATGATTGGAAATGCCGAGGTTCAGGGAAAGTTTGGCCACTGTAGTATCCGGCAGACTGGGCAGGTCGGTAATCACCTGTGGTTGCACGATGGTTACGTCGCCGGAGGTCCGGAGAAAAACCGGCTGCCAGATACCCATGTTCCTGTCGCGGGTAGGAGGAACCCAGTCCCATCCAACGGAACAGACCTCGGTTACATTTTTACCGATATCTCCGGTAGGCCCGCCGTTTTCAAAGAAATCACCCAAAGCCTGCAGCTGCTCCTGCGCCGGTAAACCAGGGAAATCGAGCGGATAAATTTTTACTGCGAGCACATTTTCGGCCCCTGCTGCTATTGTTTTGCTCACATCGAAACTGTATTCTGCGAACATCCCTGCCATTTGTGTCGAGTCGGCAAGCTGCCGGCCATTCAGCCATACTGCGGCACGGTAGTTGATTCCCTTGAAAATCAGCTGGAAATGACGACCCTTGTCGGAGGAAGGTACCTGGAAGGCGGTCCGATACCAGTAGGGTTTCTTCCAGGGATTCCCCACGTTCGGAAGGTGGCTGTACTGCTCCAGATGGTAGGTCTTGTTGAATTCGTCCGAGGCATCGGGAATCAGCATGTTGTTCATTCCGGAGTAGGGATCGGGATAAACACGGTTGGCGACCAATCCTGTCAGAACTGTGCAGGGAACCTTAACAGGAAGCCAGTACACATTGGAATGGTAGGCAGATGTGGAGATGGTTTCTCCGGCAGCCTGAATCAATTCTGACGATTGAAGTTCGAATTTGGTCAGTTTTTCCTGCTTGATTTTTTGATTTTGCGCAAAGGCGACTTGCAATCCGATCAGACACAGGAAGAGGAGCGTAGATGAGATTTTCATACGATTGGAGGATGGTTAATGATATTTTTTTCAATTCTCAGCAAAGGTTTGTATCCTACCGGGAGTGGGCTTGCGACAGGAGATTGTTTGGCTAAATCCCGGTTCCATTTGATTCATAAGTGACATCAAAAATAGCAATTAAACCACAATCCCTCCAATAATTTTCAGGATAATATTAGCGATCTGATTTCGGGATCGATGTCAGATTGGAAGGGCAGATCCTCCTTTCTGCAAATTACCAGATTCGTTTGATTCCGGTCAGTTCACCGCTTTTTAAAACAATTGCTCCTCCAAATGGGATAAATTTCAGGGAGTTGAACTTCCCGGCAGGAAAAAAAAGCTCCGTCATCACCAGTTTGCCGTCATCTACGAAAATTTCGGCGGAAGTTGCATCCACCAACACCTCCAGTTTGATCTGCTTCCCTGCCACATAGGGAGCCCTGTCGATGCCCGAAAAACGATCCGAGAATTCCATCTTTCCCGAATGGGTGCGGTCAACCGAAAATAGGTTGGTTTTGTAGGAATAGCCGATGGTCACGGATTCCCCGGAAGCACCGGCCAGCACGAGACCCAAAGAGTCAGGACGGCTTTTCCCTGCTTCCAGGAGGAGGGCGATGCGGCATTGATTCAAATCGATATCCTTGCCGGTCAGCTGCATTTCGCCCTTGATATTTTGCGGTTTCAGGATGATTTTGGAGGAAGGATCCAGCAATTTTGTTGTCTCCGCAACGGGCACCGACTGCACCAGATATTTTCCATCCGTTTTGTGGAGGGTCAACTCCCGCGGAATCGTCATCGCACTGCGCCAGGGATCGGTGGGCACCACCTGGGCATAGTTCCAGTTGCTCATCCAGCCGATGAAGAGCCTTCTTCCATCAGCCTTTGGCACACCAGACCAGGTGACTCCGGCATAGTTGTCGCGACCCCAGTCCAGCCATTTGGTTTCTCTGGTATCCGGAGTGAAACGGTGTCCATCGAAATTGCCGGTGAAATACTGCGTACCGGATCCTCCGTTGGGACCGCCGGGATTCATGTTCACCAGCAGCACCCATTTTGATTCATTCGCTCCCCTGACCTGGATTCTGAAAAGATCGGGACACTCCCAGACCCCGCCATGGGCACCTGCATCCGGGCCGAATTCACTCTCGAACTGCCAGTTTTTCAAATCTTTGGAGGAGTAAATCCTGATCCTGTCGTGCGCCGAAAGGATCAGATTCCAATGCAGAGCCGCCTCGTTCCAGAGTACTTTCGGATCGCGGAAATCCTTCACACCAGGATTTTGTAACACAGGATTTCCTGGGTATTTGCTCCAGGTCCTGCCCTTGTCAAGGCTGAAGGCGATGCCCTGGTTCTCGCAATCGATCCGGCCTTGCTTTTCCCTTTCCATGTTGTGGTAGGTGAACATGGCCACCAGGGGAGGGTTGGCGGCTGAGCCAAATCCGGTGCTGTTGTGCCAGTCTACCACCGCGCTTCCCGAGAAAATGTACCCGATGCTGTCGGGAGCGAGTGCAACTGGCAAGTGCTCCCAGTGAACCAGGTCCCTGCTGACGGCGTGACCCCAGTGCATCGGTCCCCAAACGGTACTTCCCGGATAGTACTGGTAAAACAAATGGTACTCGCCTGCGTAACAAACCAGGCCATTCGGGTCGTTCATCCAGCCCTGCTGCGGGGTAAAATGGTACTGGGGACGGTATTTTTCGGTGTAAACTGTTTGGGCCGTCAACCGGCCAAAGAACATAAGTGCGATTATCAAACAGGGGAAAACAGAACTCCGGGAGCTTTTCATGTTTCGAAAGGGTGCATTTGGAACGTTTATCCAAAGTTGCAATCAATTCACGCAAATTGCAAATCTGCCTCTGGAAAATAAGTGAAAGCATCCATGAATCAAATGATCTCAGGGTCATTGTCCAATTGGCACCAACCCTGGTTGCAACTAACCACATTTAATTATCATAAATAGTTCCTTTGGAAATTAATTGAAAGATTGGAACATCACTGAAAGGCCGCGTATTTGGCTTGTTTGGTTAGGATACAGCAGTGGCTTCCGTTAAATCAAATTAGCATAATCGACTACAGGAACCGAAAATTATGAATTGTAATATTATGATAACCAGTGAATTAAAATTTTGAATTAACATTTATTAACAAAAAGAAAGGGTTACCTTACTATTGTTTTGGGTATTAAAATTATTCGAAAACATAAATTCAAAGTGGATATTTAAAAAGAAGTTTCGGAAGAATGTCTTTTTTAAAATTTATAGGGATCACCCAACAAATAACCATAATCTATTGACTCCAAAGGCAACAATAAATACCATTAGGGACGTGTTGTAGAGGTGCCCGAAAAAGAAATTATGGGAGTTGAAATACAGAAAAAATATAAAGTATCATAGTACCTCAATCAACTCAACCGATGAACCAAACCACCTACCCCAATCTCAAACAGAGTTTTTTACTCGGATTGTTTTACTTCGGATCATACTGCCTGTTCTTCTTAATAGCCGGATTGATACCGTACCCCTTCTTGAAGAACTTTTATGAATTGTATTTTATTATTATTTTCAGGGGTATCACTCCACTTTGTATTCTGCCCTTGATCATTTATGTGAGCCGAAAAAGTGGAATTGAGATCGGATGGAAAGTTCAACTGCCGGATATTCAGCTTATTTTGCTTTTGTTGCTACTTGCTATAGCCATGCGCATTGTTTTATACCCGCTAATATATCCTGTATCATTTTGGAATGATCTGATGGCTGGAAAGATAAAGATTGTTACCCTTTATGCCTTTCCATGGAAACCGGAAATGCTAGTCGCGTTGACTGGGTCTGCCTTGCTAACCCCTATTCTGGAAGAAATCTTTTGGCGGAAACTCATTCTTGGCATGTTACTGAAAAAGTATTCCCCTGTTGTGGCCATAACAACCAGTGCAGTGTTGTTTGCCGGCAGTCATCTCAGATTGAACGACCTCGGTACATTAATCGGATTGGGCCTTTTGCTTGGAGTTGTTTATTACAGGACAAACTCCCTGGAGGCCTCCATTTTCGTTCATTCATTCAACAATGTTTCGGTTTATTTGACCAGGGCCGGATATGTGGAAAGCAATGGATTCCCCCTTATGAGATACGTTTGCGCAATGGCAATTTGTGGATTGGTCATCTGTTTGATAGTAAAAAATCTGGGTAGTTTCAGAAGGGCAGGTTCGGAGAATTCCATTCAGGAAGATCCTTTGCTATCGGAAGGGATCACGTGAAGAAAAAAATCCGGGCAATTGCCTCAGCCAATTACCCGGATTAAAATATTGGAAGTTCTCGTATTTCTACAGATTTTCTCCGTACGAAAATCCCTTTCTGGCCGGCTCCCTAATAAACGCATCCAGCTCGGGATGATTGGTCACCTTCATGTTTTGGGCATCGTATTCGATGCGGGTGTTGAACCGCTGTGCCAGGACGCCCGTGAGCGCCATCTCAACCAGCTGGGTGGCATATTCGAAGTTGGAACCGGGAACTTTGCCGTGTTTGATTGCCTCGGCCCACTCGCGTTGCGGATTCTCTTCGAAGGTCCGTGGAATGGTTTTGGCAGGTAGCTGTGACTTAAAGGCTTCCCATTCGGGCATCGGCATCAGCAATCTGGGCTCGTTGGGCCTTCCGCCTGTGATTAGCGAGTGCTTGTCGCCCACCATGATCATCCCGCTCCCGGGCAGCTTCTCTACCTTCCACTCCGGACGGATCTCGGGTTTCAGTCCCCCTTCGTGCCAGCGCATCGTGACGGGTACCTTGTTGCCGCGTGCAGGGAAATCCCAGCGGATGATCGCCTTGTCGGAGATGAAGCCGGTGTCGGGCACAGGAGTCTTGAATTCCGTTTCGGTGACTGTAGGCATGCCCAGGTCGAGCGACCAGAAGGGTGCATCAAGGGTGTGGCAGCACCAGTCGCCCATCTCGCCGTTGCCGAAATCGAACCAGCTGCGCCAGGTCTTCGGTGCATAGACTTCATTGTAGGGTCGGTAGGCGGCAGGACCGAGCCACAGGTCCCAGTCCAGTCCGGCGGGAACGGGCATCTCTTTTGGCGGGAAGCTATCCGGTTTTCTGAAATATTTGTTGGGACCGAAATCCGGACCGTCGAACCAGGCAATCACCTCCGTGACATTGCCGAGCAGGCCCGCTTCGTACCACTCCTTGACGAGCCGGATGCCATTGGTGGCATGACCCTGGTTGGCCATCTGGGTAATGACGTTGTAATGTTTGGCTGCTTTGCGCAGTGTGCGCAGTTGCCAGATGTTGTGTGCCAGCGGTTTCTCCACGATCACATGCTTACCCAATTGCATTGCCGCCATAGCAGCAGGGAAATGGGAGTGGTCGGGGGTACAGACCATTACGGCGTCGATCTCCTTGTGCATCGTGTCGAACATCACCCGGTAATCCTTGAACCGTTTGGCTTTCGGCATGGCAGCGAAGGCTTCGGCAGCCCTGTTGTCATCTACATCGCACAGGGCGACAATATTTTCGTTCCATTTGGGCTCCTTCTGGTTGATCATTTTGCTCCAGTTGGATTGGCCCTGACCGCCCACCCCAATCACGGCGATGTTTAGCCGGCCGGAAGGGGAACAGCTCATTAAATTGGGAATGAAGACTGCACCTGCGCTGAGCACGGAGGCAGATTTGAGGAAGTCGCGTCTCGATGAGTTCATGGTGTTTTTTTAAAGTTTGAAATAGCAGTAGTTTGTCGAAATGTGAAACCGGATTCACCTGCCCAAATTAGTGATTTTTCCTTGAATTGTCTGCTAAAAAGAGTGTTTTAGAACACAAAACATGTTTTTCCGGGGAAGCCTGTCAGATGGTAGTTGTGTCCATTTCAAAAAATTAAACCTGAGGACGGGAATGTCCCTGTAAATTTGTATTTTGCTACTGATTCAAAGGCATGATTTTTCTGTCAGTTGGAGATCTGCGAACCAATAGGATTGGATCAGAAAAGGAGAATAAACCAATGGAAAAACCGCTGGTGGACAAGGAATATTTGTTGGAGAAATTTCCCGGCAAGGGAGGCTGGATCTATGCCCTGATTCCCGAAATCCCGCAAGACAGAAAGGCCTATTTTGGCTGGGTGATGGTGAAGGGATCCATCGACGGTTACGAAATCTCGAAATACAACCTGATGCCTACCGGGAAGGGGGAGCTTTTCCTGCCTGTGAAGGCAAAGATCAGAAAGAAGATCGGAAAGGAAGCTGGTGATTTTGTGCATGTGATCCTTTTTGCTGATAAGACTCCCAATGAATTGAAGGATGAATTTATGCTTTGCCTGAAGGATGAACCTGTCGCCTGCAAAAAGTTTCTGGAGATGAAGGGGCTGGATCAAAAAACAATCATCGACTGGATGTATGCCTCCAGGGACGAGGAGACCAAGGTGAACAGAATCGCACAAACCATCAATCGGCTTTCGGGTCATTAAATTTCGTCAAACAAATGTTGGTCAGGAATATTCATGCCGCAAATGGCACTGTTATAGAAACAGTTAAGGGACTTTCCTTCAATTGTATGGAAGTAATCCGCAAAGTGATTCTTTTCGTTTTTCTCCTGTTTTCAGGATTATCGGTTTTCGGTCAGAAGAAACGGGTCTGTTTCACTTTCGACGATCTCCCGGTGGTTAACTACGCGGTCACGGATACCGCTAGCCTCCGAACTATTTCGGACAATTTGATTCATTCCCTGAAGAAAAATCATATTCCTGCCATCGGTTTTGTCAACGAGGAAAAATGTTACGACGAAAATGGGATCAATGATTTCCAGGTCAGTCTATTGAGAAATTGGGTGAGGGGCGGATTTGATCTGGGAAATCACACCTACAGTCATCCTGATTTCAATTTGGTTTCCCTGAAAGTTTTTTCAGAAAATGTACTGAAAGGAGAGACGATCAGCCGTCAACTACTTGCGGAAAAAGGTAAAAAACTGGTCTATTTCAGACATCCCTTTCTGCATGTGGGCAATAACCGGGTAAAAGCAGATTCGCTCCGCGATTTCCTTTCCCGCCAGGGATACACTGTTGCACCTGTCACCATCGACAATGAAGATTACCTCTTCGCTCTGGCCTACCAAAGAGCCAAAGCAAAAACGGATACCATGCTGATGAGACAGATTGGTCACGACTACCTCGGATACATGGCAATGAAAATGAAATACTTCGGGTACCAGGCTAAAATATTATTCGGCAGGGAGATCCCCCAGATCCTGCTGCTGCACGCAAGTAACCTGAACGCCGATTATGTGGATGCATTGGCAAATGTTTTCAGTAGAAACGGTTATGAATTCATTTCTCTCCGTAAGGCATTGGAAGACAAGATGTATGAATCTCCAATCACGGTTTATGGGAACTGGGGCATCTCCTGGATCGACAGGTGGGCCTTGTCGATGGGAAAGAAAGGGAACTTCTTTAAGGAGGAACCCGAAACCCCCGGCTACATTCAAAAACTGGCCGAATAAATCTGAGTACATCCTTTTTAATCTTTACCGGTACGTTGATCTGATCTCCTTATCCGGAAAAATATGATGTCCGCAATTCGGAAAAATAGGATCCCCCTTTACCTCGACGAGGTTAAGCAAGTATCTGCCTATCAGTGAATTTAAATTATGACAAGAAAATGCGTCAAAAAAAGTTTAAAATATATGTTACAACAAATAATGTTTATACGTATATAGGATTGTGTCATGAGAAAAATTGTTTCGATAGCGTTTTTCCGGCACAAAAAATAAGATCTGCCGGCCATCTTGAAGGAGCAGATCACAACATTAATTATTAAATCATCGATTATGAAAACAGAAATTTCAAAAACAAGAAAAATTACAGCCTGGGTTATCGCAGGTTTACTGACAGCCCTTTATCTTTTCAGCGCCTCCGGCAAACTGTTTCTGCATCCCGAACAGATGGAGCAGATGAAACTGGGCGACTGGCGGGTCATCATTGGCCTTGGAGAGATCACCTCGGCCTTGCTCTTCCTGATCCCAAAAACCAACAAGCAGGGTACGCTGTTGCTGAGTTCCTACATGGGTGGCGCCATCATCCTTCACATGACAGGTGGAATGAGCATCGCCATGCCGACCGTGGTGCTGTTGCTTGTCTGGTTGGTTGCCTATTTAAGAAATCCACAAATTTTTGACCTGAAATAATGTCCAAGAAGAACATTGAATTGGTGCTCTCCCCTCCGGAACCTCATTTTGTAGGGGATGGATTCAGGGTACAGAACTTTATTCCGGGTGGGTACCGGACCGATATGGAGCGCATGAACCCTTTCATCCTGTTGGATTATGGTGCAAAATTCTATTTTCCGCCTTCCGACCACCCATTGGGTGTAGGAGTTCATCCGCACCGTGGTTTCGAAACTGTCACCATCGCCTACAAAGGCAGGGTAGCGCACCACGACAGTACGGGCGAAAGCGGCGTGATTGGGGAGGGTGATGTCCAATGGATGACGGCAGCCTCCGGCATCCTGCACAAGGAGTACCACGAAAAGGAGTTCAGCCGTGAAGGCG
>TBL_comb47_HYPODRAFT_10000240_pt1 | contig 72060 bp, 64 predicted proteins | sample TroBogypolimnion_40_FD_10682 | JGI IMG/M metagenome (IMG submission 10682) | reverse complement strand
CTTTTTGTTGATTTGCACTTGCTCCACCAGTTGCTGCTTTTTGTTTATCTTGTTGTGCCTTTTGTTGTTGTAATTTAGCTAATTGTTGTAATTTAGCATCTCTATTAGTATCAGCAGGATCTTTTTCTGCTTTTGGTTGTTGTGGTTTTTGTGTAGTAGGTTTAGTTCCAGTTAATTCACGTGCTTTATCTAATGCTGCTGGAAACCAACTACTATTATCCATATCCAATGCATGTTGTATATCCATTTCTTTTCCCGATACAGGATTCTTAACCATTACACCTCTTAATCTTTTATCTTTTTGTAAACTATTTATTTCTCTTTCACTTGCAACAGCATCTTTATATTTTTCTACATTTGCTGCTACCTTTTCTGGAGCTGGTTTGTATTTTTCAGGATTTTTCTTTTTATCTTCTTGTCTAGCTAACCATGCATCTTTAAATAAACCAGTACTATAATCACTATTATTACGGTCATTCATTTCCTTAACCCTATCATCAATAGCACCCATATACCAACTAGCATCTTTATACGATTTTTCATCCATGTGAATAGCCATTCTAGATATATCATGTGCAATTGATTGTCTTTGTGCATCATCCAATTCAGTAGTTGCTTCTGCTGTTTTTTTGATAAATGCATCCATATCAATTTTTTTACCTGCATAGTGGTCTCTAATATCATTAACCAAACCTTTTACATAATGAGCTCCAGTTATTGCAAGAGGAGCGGCTATTATCATAGCACTAGCTATTGCAACATTTAATGCAGCTGCAGCTGATTCGTTTAATTGAATTTCATTTACTTTTGATGATTTACCTTCTGATAGTAAATCTTTTAATTTAATATCTGCCATTGTTTTTTTTGGTTATACTATAAATATTACTATGCTAATAATTTGTAAAATTCGTTAAAGTGTGCAATTCTGTCAGGCAATCCAATAGTTCCACCATTTACTCTTTTTGTAATTGTAGTTACAGTTGCATCGTTTGCACCACCGTCTGCTAATTTATGTAATCCGTTTTTGTTGAAGAACCATGCTGCACTTGCTAATGCGTATTGAGTTGCTACTAAATCAGGATTTGCTACACAATCTACTCCAATTGATTTAGAGAATGCTGTATAGTTATCTTTTCCTGTTAATTGTATAAACCCTCTACCATGAAACTTCCAACCATCACCACTTGCTTCAGTTCCGTTACCCATTCTATTAGAGTAAACTTTATTTGCAATCATTTGTGGTTTTCTTTCGTATGGTTGTGCTGATGCTTCAGTTGGGAAATACTTTTTGAATATTCCGTTTAATCCTTTTGCTGAATAATTTAAGTTCTCTTGTGTTATTTTGAATCCACCACTTTCATGTCCACATTGTGCTAAGAAATGGGCCAATCTTAATGGAGTGTTGATTTCAAATTTAGATGCTACTTCTGGAATCATTGCTATAACAGAATCAGGAACGTGTCCTTTAAGTGTATCTAACTTTAACCCACCTACACTTACCACAGGAGTTGCGGTTGGTGTTGGGGTTGCAATTGCCGTTGGTGCTACCGGAGCTATTGCTTCAGTAATACCCATAATCTTATTCCAAGTTCCGTTTCCAACAATACCATCTGCGGTTAAACCATTTCTAGATTGATATGCCTTTACAGCTTCTTCAGTTTTAGGTCCAAAGTTTCCAATTGGGTCTAATCCTAATTTGATTTGTAATTGTTTTACGTTTTCGTTGTTATCACCTCTTTTTAATAACATATAGATACCTCTCTATTTATTTCTTTTTAGATTCGTTTTTTCTAGCTCTTAATTTAGCTAAATCATCGGCCTCAATGTCACCATCGTGGTCAACATCTAATTTTTTTTGTCCACCTTTTAATTCAGCTTCTTTAATTTTACTTCTTTCTGCTAATTCGGTTTGAATCCCTTTAGCTAAGTTAAAAAACTTTTTCTTTTGTTCTGGACTTAATTCAGCTGGAGATTTAACACCAAATTTATTTAACAATTTGTGAAATACTTTTTGATATTCACCTTCTTCTTTCATTACTTCTCTAACGATGTTTTTGAAATGTTCTCTACTTAAAGTTAATTTCTTTTCATCACCTTGAGTTTGCGGTAATCCGTTTGCTACATTTGTATCGGTATCTGCTGGTACAGTGTCTTCACCCATTCCACATTCACACACTTCTTTACCACATTTAGGACAAACATCTATTTCGTTTTCCTTTACTAATTTATGTCCTTTTGAAGCTATTCCTAAAGCTCCCATTGGAACTAATCCTGATAATTTCATATTATGCCTTTTTAATTCTTACTGTTTGATATTTATCCATTTTCTTTAAATTCTTAGCTTGTGTTTCAGCTGAATTTTTAGGAGCTGGTTGAGTTATTGTTCTTCTATCTGCATCTTTACTTGCACCCTTTGGAGTTGCAGTAACTACATATTTATCTAAAGCCATAGGTTTCTTTGGTTTTACACCCTGGTCTTCAGTTACTTCATTTGGCTTATCAATTTCTTGAATAGTACTTGCCATTTTTATAATTCTTTCTTTAATTTTTCTGATATTATTTTCAGTTCTTTTAAAGAAATCATTTTTACCTAAATTTGTTTCACTTTTAAGTTTAGAATACCAACCCATAAATTTTTCAATTTCTGCTAATTGGTTTTTTAATTCTCTAATACCATGTGATACTTTTTGAGATGGAGTTCTAGTCTCATCTCTTTTTAATTCTAACCAACGATTTTCATCTATACTTTTAGCAAATTCAAATCCTTTACCAGATGATTTTACTTTACGTGCAATATCACCTTTAGTATCTTTACCAAATGCAAAAGGAGTATTATATCCATCTGCATTTGCACTACTATTTTCCTCTTCGATTTTTTTCTCTCTAAGTTTAGTTCTAATAGTCTCTTTTAATTTAGCTATATCTTCTTTAGATAATTCCTTTTTGAACATCTTTTAATTCCTTTTCCAATTCATAACACATAATTAAAGATGTGATATGATTGTCTTTTATTTTTTGTGAATTACCAATTTTAGATAATTGGTTGATTGTTTCTGCTAATTTAATTTTTGTAACTTTATCATTAATTTTAGAAGAAATTCCTTTAAATTCTTTTGTTAAAGATTTAACTTCGGTAATTACATGATTTTTTAAATTATCTGAATTTGTAAATGAATTTATATATTCTTTTAATAAACCCTTTTGTTTATCGTTAAGATTATTATATTTTTTATTAAAGCTATCTACCAACATTTTATAAGAAAGTAATTGAATTTCTTTATCTTCTTTCTTTAATTCTGTTGCAATTGTAGATTCCGTAATTGTTTTTACTTGTGTTTTACCTACTAAATGTTCTACTAATGTAAATTTAGTAGCCACATAATCTTTAGGGTCGTAGTTTTGTTCGTTATTTGTTTTATATTCAAATATCTTATAAACTGATGCTAATACTTTATAGTTAGGTATTTGAGAACGTAGAAACTCATCGATAGAATAGTTATCTTTGATTTCTTTAATTAGATTATACTTCTCTTTTAAGATTTTCTTTTCATCTAATTTAGCTCTACTTTCTACTACTGCATCTACAAAACGCTCTGCTCTGTTTTCACTATTGTATCTTTCTGAAACAATAAATTGATAAAGTTTTAATTCGTTAGACAACTCAGTCTTTGAATTAAAATATTTCTTTAATAATCCTTCTGCTATACCCTTTCTATTATTAAGGATATCAGAGGTTACTTGTCTCACTAGCAATTCAAACAAAAAGCCTGTGTTTCTAAATTTTGAATGTTTAATTTGTTTCATTTATATACATTATTCCATTTATAAATATAAGGTGTTAAAATAAGAATTAATTTTCTATGATATTTTGTTCATCTAACATAGATTTTCCTTCACTTATTACCTTTTTACCACCTCTAGATAAGTTTTTCTTTAACATATCTATAAAACTTTCGTTTTTATATTGATTCTTTAAGTCTTTACTACCGGTTACATCTCTACCAAATGGAGATTTATCTTTACCTCTAGTTGAATATTCTTTAGGTCTGCCTACTAATTTAGCTTCGTTTTGTTCTTCATCATCACTTTCTTCATCTTCACCACCCAATTGTGCTTTTAACTTTGCAATTTGGTCTTCAACATTTAATGGTTGTCCGTTTGGTGTTGGTTCTTGTTCTTCAGGTGCTTCCTCTCCACCTTGTTCTGGTTGTTCTTCACCTCCCATTTGTGGTTGTTCTTCACCATCAGTTGCCATTGGTTGTCCATTTTCATCACTACCCAATGCAGGTTGTTGTCCTAACATTCCTTGTTGGTCTTGTGGTTTTTCGGTTCCAGTTTGTTCTAAATTATTAAGTTTGAAAGTAAGCATTGCATCTTTTTTCAATCCTTCGATTTGTAATTCGGCTTCTTCGTAACTGAAATTAAGTATATTTTTGTATATCCATTCTTTAGAAATTACTTTTAATTGGTCCATCTTTTGTACCAATTCCATTTTCATTGTCCAAAGATTAATTTTTTCTTGTTCGTAAATTAAAGATGGTAGGGTTAATTGTAATTCAAAGTTTGTTAATTCACTATCATCAACTCCTTGTGCATATAAATGTGCGATTGCAATTTTTTCTAAACCATCTACAATTATTCTTTGGAATCTTTCAATAGTTTTTGCAAATCTCATATCCATTGCAGCTAAAGTAGCTTTTGAATTACCATCTTCTAAATAACCTAAATGTTGTTTAGGTATCTTTAATGCTGCAAACATTTTATTTTTTAAATAATCAATATCTTCCATTGGAGCGTATTCCAAACCATCTAAGTTTGTAATTTCAGTTCCACTATCATTACCTCTAACTGGTAAATAGAAATCTTCCATTAGGTTTTGAATATTATATTTTTGATTATATTCACCACTTTGTTGGTCTATGTATGGAGTTTTCTTAGATTTGTTGATAATTTTTTGCATATAGTTATCAACTTCATTTGGGTTAATACCACCCACATCAATTTTAAATATTCTTTTTTGTGGAGCTCTTACAATTCTATGGATAATCATTGCATCTTCCATTAATTGAATTTGTTTCCACAATCTTCTTGCTCCCTCTAAAAGCGATTTACCATAAGGTAGGAAGTTTGTATCAGATAATAAACGGAAGTGAGCAATCTCATAGTTTTCATATTCGGTTTTTTGACCTGCTATGAATAATGATTTAGTTGCTAACGGAGTATGAACAAATTTAACAGCCTGCCAGTTATTTGGATCGTATCCTTCTACTCTTGTAATTTCATATACTGAAAGAGGTTGTACACCCACTACTCCTAAGTTTTCTGCAATTTCTAAGTGTAAAAAGAAATCTCCATATTTAACTAAACTTCTAACCCAAGGCCACATATTAAATTCTACATTTACAATATCGTAGAACAAATTGGTTAAAATATCTTTAATATGATCGTTATTCGTTTTTATTTCAATAACTCTACCATACTCATTTTTAGAAGTTGATTCATCTGCAAATATATCTAAAGCCGCTGATATAATTGGATCTTGATCCATTGCATCATAATCTCTAAATAACTCTTGTCTAATTTGTTGATATGCTAAATAGTTCTCAAAGGTATTGTTCATAGCCGATGAGTGTAATCTCATATATCTATCTCTTAGATTTGTTGCAATTGCTTGTGTTTCATCAAAGTCAATTACTTTTAATCTACCACCTTGGTTTCTTACGATTACCGAAGTAGAAAAGAGCTTCTTTAACCTGCCGTAAAATGAATTATCTGCCATATTTTTTTATTACCATTTTTTACAAGACCAATAGTTTGCTTTGGTTCTTGGACCAGGATTAGTATCACAATGCATTCTTGCTCTAAATGATTTTCTTCTCTCTGGATTATTTTTCTTAATCACCATTCCTTTTTGGCCAAAGTTTACTTTAACAACTCTACCTGCTGGATTCTTTACATAAACTTTAAACTTTTTAACATCACCTTGCATTGGTTTGTTAAGAGTTACAGATTTACCTTGATATTCTGCTTCGTTTAAAGATTCATTATACGCTTCTTTTTCTTTCATTTTTGTTTTTAAGAAAGATAAGAAATCTTCTAATTCATCCTGATATTCACTATCCACATCATACTCATCAATATCATCATCCTCAACTTCTTCTTTTATTTTACCAAATGCCATTGCATAAGGGTCAGAATATATTTTACCCAATTCAAATTTAACACCACTTTCAAATGTATGTGTTTTCTTTGTTGAAGATAAACCAAAAAATTCATATAAAAAACTTTTCTTCATATTATTTTACTATATTTGTATAATATATAAATATTAGATTATCTAATAAGCCACCTCAAATCTTCAAAATCATCTTTGTTAAGTGGCATTTTATATGGATCTTCTTGGAAATCACGAGAACTATAAACACCAGTCTGATCATATTCAGTTCTAGTAAATCCGTTTAATGTGCTATAAGACATTTGGCCTCTTTCATTTCTCAATCTTAATGCAGTATCTCTAACCCATAAACCAATACCCATACTCATTGTTAAGTCATCATTATAACCCCTTGCTGCTTCTGCTCTACCATTTACCCAAACGAAAGTAAATAACTCATCTATCGTTCTCTTAGAGTGTATTATAAGGGATTTATCTTTCATATATTGGTCTATCTTAGAAACAATCATAGGACGAGTTTTCGATGAAATGGTAAACCCTGGTATCATTTGTTTTTGTTCTCTATACCATTTGTTAGTCCATTGTGTATCAGCATCTACATACTGAACATCTTTATTACTCCAAAATAAATTCTTATAATCTCTATCTAATATCTGTTGAATAGTTGCCCAACCAATGTTTGCATTATCTACAATAAGTAATGCATCATTGTATTCGGTTGCTACTGAAATTAAGAAATTACCAAAATCAGTAGGTTCTATCTTACCTTTATATTCTGCAACTTGTTCACAACTTTCGGCATCGATAACATGGAATGCACTATAATCGGCACCATCACCTCTACTTACGTCAGCTGTTACTACATATGTTCTACTATAATCTGCTTCTCTCCATTTCCAATAGTTACCATCAAACCCACCTTTAGATGTTGGTTCAATCACATAATTATTGGTATACCATTGTAATAATTCACCATCAATTACATTATCACCAGAACTAATAAAGTCACAATCACACTCTTGTGCTGCTTGTTTTTCACCTAATTGTTTAGTTTGTTCATCTCTCCAACTTTGTTCTCTATCAGGGTGAACTGTCCAGTGTAGTTTGATTGGATTGAAAAGGTTTTGTCCATTTTCTGCACCAACCCACATTCTGTGAAACCAGTTACCCACACCATTTGGAGTAGAAAGTGCAATACAGTCACCACCGGTTGCAAGTGTTAACTGAGTACCAGTCCATATTTCATCAATATAATCAATGAACGCGGCCTCATCGAATACCAATAGTGATAAGGCTTCAGAACGACCAGAGTCAGGTTTTGAAGATACCGCTTTGATTTGAGAACCATTTTTTAAACGAAGGGAAAGTTTGTTATCTTCCGATTCTGCAACTCTTAACCATACAGGTAGAAGTTGATTCATCGTTCTAACTTTTAATACTAAGTTCTTTGCTACATCTTGTTTGTTCGCAATAATAAGAACGTTGAAATCCTCTTGGAATATCATTTTCCATAAAGAATAACCTGCTACTAATGTTGAGATACCTAACTGACGAGATTTTAATACAATGTTGTATCTATGTGTTGCGAAATCCGTTAACGCATCTTCTTGGAAAGGATATAATTCAAATGGAATTTTTCCTCTCATTGGATGTTGGATTTTACAATACTTTTTCATGAAGTATACCGGATCGGATGCACACTTCTGATATTGTTCCTTTATTACATCCTTTAAGGATTTTTGTGGAGTACTCATTATTTTCTTAATCTAATCTTCCAATATACACCACCATTGATATAAGCTGATAATTTACCATTTGTTCCGTCCGTTGTTCTATTAGCTACACCAATTCCTAAATTGTATATTTTGTCCGATTTTGTATTAATTAACACACCTAAACCTAAATGAGATACTACATCTGCTTTGTTAAATCCACCTTCAATACCATAGAATACTTTTGTTTTAGGTAATTCTTTTACAATTGTAGTATTATTGATAATTCTTTGTTTAACTTTTGCAGTAAATGTTCTACCCTGAATTGCGTTCTTAGATATTGTATCTGTTAATGTTACAAATCCTAAACTATCAGGTAATCTTAAAGTATCTTTGTATATGTTTTTAGCAAAATAATCATGTAATATTGCATTAGTATCTATATTTGCTAATTTAATTGTTGTATCATGTAAGATAGTTGTGTGAACAATATCTTTACCTTTTTTCCAAAGTGTTTTTATTTTTTCTACTTCGGTTGTATCGTGAATTTCTTTGATAACTTCGTATGCCTTGCCATCCACCACCATAGTTTTACCTATTCCTAATTTACCACCTTTTAATTGGTAGATAAAAAATGCAATAAATGCAACTAAAAGTATGTTCTTAATCGTTGAAAATTTCATTGTATTTCTCCTTTATTATATCCCAATCCTCATCTACTGCGGCTTGGAATTTTATTATTAATTCTTTTAGACCCTCTATATCTGAATCTAAATCTGCTTTCACTTTATCAATGTCACCATCAATACTCCACTTTTCAATACTACCATCTGCATTTACAAAAGTAGGAACTGTGTCTGCATCTTTTCTTGCTTGTTCAAATCTTTTTAGGTCATCTTGTATTTGTCCTAATGTATTTGAGTTTATTTTCCAAAATTCATAGTTTTGATATAAACCTGCTTCTCTCATCTTTGCTTCTCTTTCCACTAAACAATTTATACAATAACCAGTCTTTTTGATTATTTTTTTATGTGCTGCAGTTAATTTAAATGTTTTACACTCTTTTGATTTACAAGTGTTAAGTTCATCTAAATATGCTCTAGCTTCATCATATTGAGTAACACGCATTACAAATCCATCATGCTGTTCCCACTCCTTACCATCTGCATCCGTCCATTTATCACCAACTTCTCTCTTAACCTTTTTTGCTTCCCACCCCAATGTAGCGTTTCCACTATCAATACCCCTCATAGTATCTAATATCTTTTTTCTACTAGGGTGTATCCAGGTTTTCTTGTCTTTATTACCTTTACTCTTTATAATCATATTTGTAACTTTATATATAAATATATATTTTTTTATCTTAACGAATTATTTACTCATTGCATTTTTTACTAATTGCATTGCATTCTTTCTAACCTTAACAGATTTATCATATCCCAAAGCAGTTTTAACTAAAATCATTCTACCAGTTTCTGGATTTTTAATCTTTTGTTGTAATACCTTTTCAACCTTTTTATTGTTCTTAATATCCGTATTTACTTTGGATTTTTGTGGTTCCGTTGGTTTTGGTTTTGATTCTCCACCTTTAGCTTTCTCTGCATTTTTAGTTGTTACTACAATTCTAGCAAATATATCCTTATCAAATTTAGGATAAACTTGTGTAAATATTTTTTTCTTATCTGCTAAACTCATTTTAGGATCACCAAATGTTGCTCTTAACTGAGTTCCACTTATATTTTTACCATTTACTTTCAATTGCATTTCAGGAGCTACTATATAATACCCCTCGTCCTCATATCCTTTTCTTTTATCTGCTGCAACTTTATCATAATTCTTAAAATATTTACCCCCTTGCTCTAATCTTTCTGCATCTTTTTGAGAAACAGCAGTTACATATGGAGTATCTTTTGGTAATTTATCTAATATTTCATTCGGTGCATATGGATTTTTAACCTGAACTATTTTATTAGTAGGTATATCAAACATAGTATGCATTATTTGCTTTTTATCTTTGAATGGGAATGGAGACCTAATAGGATCTTGTACGTTTGATGATGCTATATAAACATTATCTTTACCAAACTTATCAACTAATGCTTTGTAAATACTATAATGACCGGCGTGAAATGGTTGGAATCTACCAGTGAATATTGCTACTTCTTTCTTACTAACCTTTGGTATTTCTGCAACACTATCATCTTTTTTAACATCACCCTTCTTAGGTTTATCAAACTTAAATGAACCATTGATTTGATTTATAGGTGCAAATGCTCCTGTAAATTTATATGGTTTACCTTTATACTGAAATACAATACCTTCTGATGGAACAACATTGTCCATACCGATATTATGTAATCGTTCTAATTCAGTTTGTAATTTTGCAATCTTATCAACATCTTTACTATCTTTAATACCTTTTATAGATTTTATAGTTTCTTTTCTTAACTCATCTGCTGCACCTGGATTGTTTGATGCTAAAAAGTTTGTTACTCTTTTTAATGTTTGAGCTCCTGCATTTAAGAATACACTCTCAACCGGCTTAATCATTTGTTTTTGTGCACCTTGTAATTTATTTGCATCAAAATCTCTAAACCATTGTTGTTGCTTAGGTTTATCAAAATTCTTTACACCAAATGTTTTATCACCATCTGCCCATCTTTTAATCAATCCTTTCTTTTGTTCTGGAGTAAACTTAATACCCAACTGTTTTTCTTGCTTATCTAATTCAATTGACCACCATTTTCTTCTATAATCTTCCAATTTAGATTTATCGGTTAAACCATATTGTTTTTCTAAATCAGATAATTGTCTGTGGTATAATTTGTATTTACTTAGATATTCTTTTGTTGGTTCATCGGAAAATGCAATTGTTCTAGGACCTTCAATTCCGAATGTTTTTTGTTTATCTGCACCAACTTTTTGAACTGCTTTTGCAAATGTTTCAGCATCTTCAGTAGAACGACGTATTTGTTCTCCATCTTTATTATATTCAATGGTTCCGTGCATAACCAACACACTTTTACCATATGGAATTACATTTGTAGTATCTGGTAAAATAATTTCTAAACTCATAAACTTAGAACCATTACCAAACATTTTCTTAATTTGTGCAGGTGAAAGTTTCTTAACTGCTGATTGTAAATCTTCAGATGCTCCTACGAATGCTTTCTCAATACCACCTCTACCTTTGAATTGATTGTATATTCCTTTAGTATCTAATGCATTCTTACCACTATCTTTAACGTGTCCTTTATTTCTACCAAACACTACTTTACCATCTCTTACACTAAATGCAATATTTTGTCCATCTAATTTCTCACTAACAGGACCTTCTGAATCTAACCCACCTAGCAATCCTTTTCCAATCATAAATTTCATATCGGAAAAAGTTAAATTTTCATCTTCAAATGGATGTGCCAAGTGTCCTGCTGCTCCACCTTCCATAAGTAAATCTTTATCGGTTCTTTCAAAACTTTCGTATTTAATTAAATTGGGTGCAACTATTTTTTGTATTGTGTGTGCCGCTGGTCCGTTTTCATTACCCGCGTGATTAAATATAGGTAATACTCTATTTTTTACTTCATCTGGTAGTGTATTACTTAAATGTCCTATTACTTGCCATCCTGGTAATTTATCTGTATAATATCCTTGATGGTCGTATTCATCCCAAGTTGCATTATGTTCTGTTCCAGTTGTAGAGTTTGCACTATCTGATTGTGAACTTATATCTGATAATGTATGTGTTCCTATGAAACTACTTGGTGCAGTATCCATACCTACTCCACTCCATGGTGTTTCTCCAGGTTGTAACCCAGCCCATGCACCTGTTCCATTCATTGCATCTGCACTTGTACTTTCTTCTGCTATAACTTCTTCATTTGTTTCTTCAGGTTCAACATCATCTTTTTTATCAAATTTACCATCTTCTTTATCATTGGTATAATCTTGAACTGCATTTTCCCACACTTCTAATGGTATTTCTCCATCTTTCATTCTTTTTGCAAATGCTAATATAAACCATTCAACATATTTGTCAGTATCTTCCTCTTGTTCATATCCTGCAAATAATGCTGCTTTACCAATACCACCAACTGCTAACTCACCTACCATATGTTGTGCTAAGTGTGTTCCTAAGTGAGATACTAAAGCCGCTGCACCATGTCCTAATCCTGGGCCTAATGCAACACCCATTGTACTCATTGCAACAGTTTTTGCTAAACTTTTAAATGCATGTTTTTCTTTATCACTTAATTTTTTACCTTGAAATAAATGAGATATACCTTCTCCGGCATGCTTAAATTCATGTCCTAAATGAGACATTTCTTTTTTAACTGCTGGAACAATTGCTTTAATTTTATGATTTATAGCCTGTCCAATACTTCTTCTTGTTTCTGAATTTGCTTTATGTAATTCATTAACAAAAAATTCTTTTTCTTCTCTACTCCATTTTTTAATATTATGGTGTATTGCTCTTGCTATAATTTTTGGATTTTGAACCGCTTTACTTGCTACTTTACCAACACCTGCCTTATTTCCATTTTCTGCTCCCTTTGTTGGTTGTAATACAGTATGATGTGATATATCTTTTTTATCAACTGGATTATCCACATCATTAGGTGCACTCAATGGTTTTTCTAATGGTTTTTGTGTTTTGTTTGTACTATGTGTTCCGTTTTGTGTATTTGAACCATCTTGTGTACCATTTCCAAATCTTTTTGAAACACTAATAGGTTCACTTGCATTTGGTGGTTGTTGTTTAGATGGTTGTTTAGGTGCATTATTTTGTGGAGTTTGTGGTGGAGTATTACCTACATCCACTTTACCTTTTCCCTGTTGTATTGCATTTGCTTTTCTTACTAATGCAATAGCTGCTCTATATGCCGGATGATTTCTATCGTAATTTAAGGCTGAACGAACTTTTACTTTTTCACCGGTCTCTGGATTATCTACTAATTGGTCTAAAACTTTTTCATCATATCCACTTCCCGTTGAACTTGCTTCTTTTACTACACCCTCTCCATACCCGGCTGCATACAAACTTAAATTAACTTGTTTAGGTTTATCCGTTTCAGGCGATTGTTGTCCTTTACCAATATTACCAGGAGTTTGTCTGTGTTTTTGTGCTAATAACACTCTTAACATTCTCATTGCTTCTTGGTGTGCAAAATCCATTGGGTCTAATCTCAATGCATCTTTAATCTTAAATTTTCTACCTGTTGAAGGATCTGATATTTGTGTATTGTAAATATTATGTAAATCATCCGAATCATTATCATAATTTGGATTTTCTTCTTTTATTGTATTTTCATTTGGAATTTCAGGATGTGGGTCTTGAGTTGCACTATTATCTGCTTTAGTTGAAAAATCATAATAAGAAGGATCATCCATTAAATGTTTTTTAGCAATTTCGGCTGCTAATCTTACATTATTAGTATATTCCATTTCAGCTCTAATACCTAATATAAGTTGAGTTTTTACTTTTTCTGCAATTTTTCTCCAGTCAGTATTACCAGTACCCATCCAATGAATTGCGATATCTTTGATTGTAATAGGATTACTTGCTTGATCATTTTCAATATCATACATTCCTTCTTCGGACAATAAACGTTCAACAACATCAAAATTGATATCGTTAAGTAATTCGTTTACAATAAATTTAGATAATTCCATAAGTATAAATATATACTAAACATTCTTATAGATAAATGGATCTCTTTTTCTTAACTCTTTTATTTTCTTTTTGAACTCTTTTTTTAATTTGTAGTTCTTATACAATTGTTTTAATCTATTGAATAATTTTTTCATATTAAATTATTTTGTTTGGAATTTGTAACTTTAATTCTTTGTATATATCAGTATAACTATAATTATCGTTTTTTATATTTTTAATAAAATATTCTTCAGTAGCGGTTGTTTGTTTGCCAAATTCATTTAATAAATCATGATTATGTTTTAGTATATTATAATTTTGTTTAATAATAGTTTCTAATTCATATATAGAAATTTCATTTATTTTTTTAATTTCCTTTATAATAGCTTCCATTCTTAAATCATTATCTTCAATCGTATCATACGTTTCATCTATTAAAAAATCAAATGTTTTAAATCCAATATCTTTTAAGTATTTTAGTAAATGTGGTCTACCAACTACAATAAATGGATGAAATTTATATAATGGTTTCCATATTTTTTCACTAATAAAGTCATTATCAATATAAAATGATGTTTCTGTAACTATACTGATATATGAATCTAAAAATAATTTTTCATTATCATGTTTATATCCATTTACATTTTCGATATCAACTATATCTGCTATTACTTTATCAGGAAGATTTTCAAATTTAGTTTTTATATCTGGTCTAATTTCAAATAATTTTTCAACTTCATTTGTAATTAAAGATTTATCAAAAGATATTAATGATTCAGTTTTTATGTCATCAAATATTTCACTTAACAATATTACTCTATGTAAATCTAATCTTCTATTTAAACATACAAATTTGTAAGGTTTACTTAAATTTACATGTTTCGTATATAAATCATAATTACGATATGTTTGATAAAAATTATTTGAAGATGCTGTTAGATAAAATGAATAATTTATAACTTTAGGATATTCTTCAATATTATATTTTTCTTTAAATTTAATTAATTTTTGTTCTAAATTATAATCGTTCAAAACTAATATAACATTTTTAAATTTTATTCCTGCGTTTTTTGCACCTAAATAAAATCCTTTTAATGACCAATCACTTACCCAACCTTCATGTGAATAATTTATCAATAATTTACCATTATCATTATTTATTTGTTGTATTACATCAACTGGTATACTTTCAAAGAAATTTGCATAATCATCGATTGCTTCAATATTTAATGAATACATTAAATGTCCCCATGGTTCAATTGGATATACCCAGTCATTTGAACTTACATCTGAAATAGTTGGTAAAGTAAAGCTTTTAATACCAGCATTTGTTTTCCATAAATTACAATTAGGAACCGGTGTATTATTTACCCAATTATTATAAAGTAGATTTAATTGCATCATTTTCTATTGAATTAATTATACTATCTGCTATTACTTTGTGACACTCAGGTGTTTGATGATCATCTGGAACTTTTTTTCCGTTTAAACGAAAATCAGATGTACTTATTTTAAATTTTGGGTATGTATGCATTAAATTATATAAAGAATCAAATTCAGTATCATTATATTTTAGTTTAATGAATTTATTCGATAAATATTCATTTTCTTTTATAAATGGAACGTATTCATTGTGCCAACTCCACAATTTACATTTTATACCAAGTGATTCTACCTCTTTAAATAATTCAATTACATTTTTTAAATTTTGTAATATAAAATAATCTTCCATTTCTTCCCAACTATTAAAATTATCAATATAAAATTTAAAAAATTTATTAAATGTGGTATCATCTAATGTATCTTTAAATTTATTAATATCATTTTTATTAAATTCATTAGTATTTCTTTGTCTTATTTGTGCAATATTAATTACTAAATTTTCACCATTTATATTAATATGATAATTTCTAAATGGATCTGTTAATTGGAATACAACATATTCAATTTCATCTGCTGAATATCTTTGCATTTTAATATTTTCAAATTGCTTGGAAATGTTTTGACTATGATTACCTAATTCTAACATCATTTTTATTTGGTCAATTGAACCATCATCAGAACCACCACAATTTAATCTATTTGCTTCCCACATTCCAAAATGGTTTGCAACCAATCTACTAAATCTATTTGCTTTAATAAAATTCATTATTGCAAATGTAATTTTTTGTTCATCATATTGAAATGCATATGGATCTGGAATATCCTTAAATGGTGGGTAATATTCTAAACCACCACCCCAAGTAAAAGAACATCCTACAAATATAATTCCTTTTCCACTATACATAATATAACTCCGGATATTCTACCATAATATGAATACCACCTTCTTTAGTTACATATTTGTAAGCTAATTCAATATCTTCAGGTCTTTTTAAATCGTGAAATTCTATATTAGGACACATACTTTTAAATTCATCAAAGTAATTTCCTTTGTGTTGATGACCTGGATCTAATGGTTTATCACTACCCTTACCCAATCTGATAATTAAGTTTGGTTTCCATTTGCCACCACTCATTAATCCAATCTTATCTACGTGATTTACTAATTGATTTGTTGCACATATAATAAAATCCCATCTTGGATAAAATGTAATAACTCTTTTACCTGCCATTGCCATACCTAAACTCATTCCCATTTGTGATTCTTCCATTACAGGAACTTCAATCATTTTATCCTTTGATACACCACCCAATGTTGTGCTCATAGGATTTCCTTGATATACAATTTGTTGTCCAATAAAAACAGAATCTTCTAACTCTGCTAAATTAGTCATTGCCGTTGTTAATGCATCTTTATACGGAGTGTATTGTGGACTGCTCATATTCTTCTATTTTTTTAATTATTGCTTTTGCTTGTATATTATGTGCTTCTAATGATGTATGCCCATTATTAACAATTATTCCTTTTTGTATAAAAAAATAATCATCATTTATACTCATACCAGACCTTCTTTTTTCTGAACTTTGTAAATCCATAATTGAATTAAATATATTATTTCCATCATCATATGTAATCCACCTTTCTTTTAAGAATTCATTATTGTTAAAGAACGGAATTGGGTCATTATGCCATGTATGAATAAAACATCTTTTAATTCCTTTTGATTCGTATAATTTAAATTTTTCTATTATATTATAAATTGTAGTTTTTAAATAATATTCAATGAAATAATTTATATTACCATTAAAATTATCTTTTAAATAGAAAATAAAACCAGACCTTTTTATACTTTCATCTGACCTAATGTTACAATATCCGATAATGTCTTTATATTCAAACTTAATTTCATTTCTAAACATATCAGTTAATTGTAAAACAATATAATCAAAATCTTCTAATCTATATTCTACCGATCTAGGAACTTGTATACGTCCAGTAGCTGGCATATGGTTTTTTAAATATTGTTTTGGTAACTGATCAATAAATTCAAAAATATCATTATTGTTACCACCATTACTAAATCTAACTAATTCAAACGTATTGAAGTGATTTGCAACTTTTCTTGCAAATCTATTTGCTTCTATAAATTTAATATGAGAAGGAGTATAATTTGTTCCATCAAACGCCATTTCATCAAATTTTGTATCTGGTAACTCCGAATATAAATGAAGACCTTCACCCCATGTATATGAGTCGCCTGGAAATAAAATACCTTTCATTAATTTTGGAATTCATCTTTATGTTCTAAATACCATTCATATGCATTTTTTAATCCATCTTCTAATGATGTAGTTGCTTGCCATCCTAATTTATCATAAATTTTAAATGAATCAATTTTACGAGTTGGAATCATCGATGGTTTACCTTTAATAAATTCAGTAGGTGCATTATAGTTTGCAATTCTTTTCATTGCTTCTAATACTTCTAATACTGAATAAACTCTGTTAGAACCAATATTATAAACTTGATAATCTTCTTTTTCTTTTTCCATTACTATTTGTAATGCTTCTACAAAATCTTCAATATATAATAAATCTCGTAATTCACTACCATCACCCCACACTGGAATAGGGTTCATTTGGTCTGCTACTTTTCTAATTGTTGCAGGAGTAACATGACATTTATTGAAATCGTACTTATCATGTGGTCCAAATAAATTTGCAGGTCTAATCACCGTGCACTTCATTTTTGTTGGTAAATACTTTGCGTATAATTCACATTGAACTTCTGCATATCTTTTCATCCAACCTACTGGAAAGTATACCGGATATGGTTCATCAAATAGGAAATCTGTCTCTACTACCGGCTTATCTCCTTTTGGTGGATAAACAGTATTAGATGATAAGAAGATGTAATGTTGAACCTTATTTCTCCAACTGGCATCAATTAAGAAATTGTTCATTGCTACGTTTGGTGTAACATGTGCTAATGGGTCAACTACTGTGTCTACTGCGTTTGATGTACTTGCTGCACAATGGTAAACTACTTCTACTCCTTTAGTTGCATCTAAACATCCTTCGTATGTTTTCAAATCAAAGTGAACATACTCCACTCCTTCAATTGGATTTCTTACACCTCTTTTGTGTAAATTAACTCTAATGTTTGTGTAACCTTCTTTGTGTAATCGGTTTGTTAAGTTCTGTCCGACTAATCCAGAACCACCTGTTATCAGGATTTTTGAATCTTTATTTATCATATTTTTTATTTTGCTAAATGTATAAAACTTATTAATGTTTTTCTATGAAAGTTATCATCCGTAATTGGTTTAACTTCATGGTATAAATTATAATTTTGAAAATCTAGTATTGCAAAGTTACCAAATTCTGGCGTAATTTCCAATTTATTTCCATGTTCATCTGTAATTATTAGTTCTCCACCCATTCCCGGTTTCCAATCTTTATTTAAATACAATAAAACTACACATAATCTACTTTTATCATCATCATCACCATCTTTATGATTTTCTATAAAACAACCTTTATCATATATTGTTAAAGAAAAAGATGGACCACCAAATCTTTTACTTTGTTCAGGATATAATTCTAATAATTTTAAATAACAATAATCAGATATAGAATGAAATTCAGTTATTAGATTATTCTTTTCAAACCAAACTTGTGCTAAATTTTCTTTCTTTGAAATAAATTCATTTTTATAAAAAATTTGTTCATTAAATGGTTTTGATGGTACAATACTTACATTGTGTACTGCATTTAAAGAATATATAATTTGATAATCAAAATCTTTATAATTTAATATTCCATTATATGCTTCTTCTAATCTTTTAGAATATTCATTTCCAAAAAATTCATTCCCATTTCCACAATAATATGATTTATTAAGGCCTTGCATTTTTATCTTTTAATTCTATAAAATTTAAATATGCAAATCTATTGAAATTTCCACTCACTTTATGTACTGAATGTACCGGTGAGTTTCTTGTAAAATCAATAACTGCATAGTTTCCTAATATTGGATAAGCTATATCAATTGTATTTTTTCTATTTTTCAATACCAATTCACCACCACTACCTGCTTTATAATATTCTTCCGGAGTTAAATAAATTAACAAAGCACATATTCTAGTATCAGTCGGTCCATCATCATGCATTTTAATAAAATCACCATCACTATACCAAGTTAATTGTGCTTTATGTATAAAATCTTCTGTGTTAACTTCTATATTATATTCTTTTTTTAATATTTTAACTGCTAAATCATCTAATACTTTATATACTACATTGTTAAAATAATTTTTATCTAAACCAATCTTTTCTTCAAATTCAGATAAATGAGTATGACACATTTTATTTTGCTGATGTGGTTCATATCTTTCATCATTTTTTTCTTCTACATATTGTTTTATATTAATAAATTCATCTTTTGTATAATATGCAGATTGTTTATAATCTGGATGATCATTGTATGATGAATACAAATAAGTTACACAATCTGTGTTATCTTTGAATTTAACTAAAACACTATCGTATAAAGATTTAAGAAAATCGGAATTTATTTCATCTACCATATCCCATATTGTTCCAGTAGAATATTCATTTTTTTGTATATCTAACATTATATTATATTTTTTTGTTTAAATGTTATTACTGTTGCTTCTTCTATTGCAATTAACTCATGTAAATCTCTTCTAATTTTATCTAATCGTAATCTATCTTGTTGCAGTTCTAGTTCTAATTCATTGTTTTTTTCTTTTCGTATTTCTGCGATTTCAGCATCTATCTTAATAGTATATTCTTCATTTACTTTTTTTAATTCAAATTGTAAATCACCTCTTAATTTATTAACTCTTTCTTGGTCTTTTTGAATAGATTCATCTGTTTCTTGTATTTCTTTCCATTGATAATACAATTTACTTCTTTCCAACATTATTTTTTCTCTTTCTTCTTTGAGTATTGCTTTTTGTTTTTCTAAATACTCAAATTCTTTATCCAATTCTTTTTGAGATATAACTTTCATATGTTAATTTTAGAGCTTCATTAAAACCTAATATTGGTAACAATCCAATTTCTTTTTGTTTAGTAGTGTCCATTTGTCTACGAAGGTCACCATTTGGTTTGGTTGTATCCCATTTAATATATATATCTTTTCCACTAATTTTTATTAATTGTTCAATCATTGATTTGATTGTAATTTCTTCACCAGCTCCAAAATTAATAGTTGTATGAATTTGTCTTTCATATAACGATAAAATTGCATTTGCAACATCACCCGCATATACAAAATCTCTAATAGGTGTACCATCACCCCATGCTTCTATTTCACTATCTGCTTCAAATACTTTTTTACATTGAGTTGCAATAACGGTTCCAGTTCCATCAAAGTTATCGTATTCACCAAATATATTTGCCGGTCTTATAATTGCCCAATTAGTGTAATTGAACTGAACTTTATATGCTTCTAACAATACTTCACCCATTCTCTTACTCCAACTTGGAAACCAATCTGCTTCTGATGGTAATGTTTTCCATACACTATCTTCTATAAATGTTTCTGCCGGTGCATATACTCCAACTGAACTAACAAATATTAACCAAGTATTATTCTTTGCACATTGATTAATAATTTCAGTATTAATTTTAAAGGATGGATATAAGAAATCTACTGGCTTTTCTTTTGCTCTTAATGGAGAACCTTTAACACCAAATGTATTAAATACTACATCAGGAGTTTCATAGAAAAATAATTGTTCTATGTTTTCTGTTTTAGTTAAATCCATTTGATAAAAAGTAAATCTTTCTGATGTTGGTAAATGTTCAGATTGTCTTAAATCTACACCAATTACTTCATATCCCGCTACTAAACATTTTTTTACTAAATGTATTCCTACTAAACCACTACAACCTGTTATTAAAACTTTTTTCATTATATTATTTTTGTTTTTATTAATTTTGAATAGTATTCATATAAAACTTCACTTCTATCAAACCCTAAAAGTAATTTTTGATTTGCTTCTATTTTATCCATATCAAACGGAGGAAGTTCATTGTGTTCTTCACAATATTTTACTAATTTTTTTATTTGTTCAAATGTTTTTACCAATCGTAACCAAGGAAAATCTTCTTTATCTAACTCATTATAATCTATAAAAGGTGGAATATAAAATCCCATATCTTCTAAAATCTTTGTTGTATATCTTGGACCAATGACTACAAATGGATGACAATTTGCAATAGGTCTTAATACTTTTTCTGAAATCATAATATCTCTTTCAAAGTATTTTGTTTCTAGTACAATTGAAAATAAACTCTCTGCATATAACCAACTATCATTGTTCCAATTATGTAAAAGGTTTTCTACATATCCAGGATCATCCGTTCTAACATCTACCGATACCTCATAATGTGGTGCATTTTCTAAAAAGAATTTTTTATATTCATTTAATATTGGAATTTGCATTGTATTATAAAACTCAACATGCTCATCAGGAAATTCTAAAAATGAAATGTAATTATCATCTATTAAATTTTCCATTCTACAAAAATTATAAAAATAAAATCTATGTTCTCTTTTTACATTTCGATTAAAAGATAGAATCATTTTTCTTTTTGCAGTATTATCATACATTTCCCTATCACATACTGAAAATAAACTATCGTTTTGTTTAAAGTTATGATCTAAATCATATGTTAAAAATGGAAAATATATGTGATGTCCTTTTGTAAATTTTTTTATATTATAACAAGGTGTTATAGTATAAATTTGATTATGGTATTTGTTATTATTAATCCATTTATAAAATTTAGGATATACACCACTTTCATGAAAACTTACAAATAAAATTTTAATTCCCTTTTCTAATATAGTATCGTAATATGGTAAATATTCTTCTAATGTTTCCATATGAACTTTGGGTGTAACTAAATAATAATTCTCAATTGCACCTTCTAATACTGGTTTATCGGTTAAAACTATTTTTAAATCTTTATGTTCAAATGCAACTGCATATCTTTTTTCACCATATTTTGCTCTTAAAAATATTTCATTTAAACTACTTTGTAATTCACTATCTCTAATTTCATCTATAACTCCTGTAAAATTATTTGCGGCAAATGATTGGTTAAATTTAAAATCAAAGACACCATTTGGTAATGGAGTGTAACCATCATTAATTCCATCATTTGCCCAATTTTCAATATAAAAATTAATTAATTTCATATTTCAAATATATTGTAAAATAGTTCTTGTATTGTTTGGTAGTCAGAAAATGTTCTACATAAATGTGAATTGTAAATTACATCTTCTTTACTATCCATAAATATTTTATGTAGTTTTTTTGGATCGTTTAATTCAGTTGTAAGTTTAACGATTGCTTTCATTCGTTCTCCATGATCTTCAATATCATCATAACTCTCATCAAAATATTTACCAAATGTTCTAAATCCTTTTCTTCTTAACATTTTTAAATAATGTGGTCCTGCTACCGCTATGAATGGATGATAGTATCTTAATGCCTTTACTCCTTTTTCAGAAACTTGACAACTTGTAAAAGATGATTCAGTAAGTAATGTCATATATGTTCGTAAGAAAGTAAAATCAAATGTAGGTTTACTCCAATCAATCCAACCATAGTGAACTCTACGTCCATTAACATAAAATGTAGAATCTTCAAATGTATCTACATCATCAATTTTAATAGAACCCATATCTTTCACTTCTTGCATATATGGTAATACTTCTTTAAATTCTTCTTCCGTTGTAAATGCAGGAAATCCTCTGTATATATCTTGTCCAAATTGTATTTCTCTATCATATGGAAATATCATAGAAAATAAACAATCATCTAATACTTTATTTTTTTGTAATTGTGATAAATACCAAAATCTATGATCTTTAAATACTGAACGATTAAATATTAAAAAGTTTTTCTCTCTCTCACCTTCATAATTTAATACATCTTCATCATATGGATTATTTGAATATGCCCCACAAGCCGTTGTAAATAACCAATCTACAAAATGACAATTTATTTTTCCAGGAATTATATTATTTCTACAATATAAATCATGTTGTAATTCTATATTTGCATCCGCATTTACATAATGTATATCATTCGGATTTAATCCTAATTTAAAACAACTAAAATATAATTTTTCAAAAAAAGATGGATAATGTACACCACCTTCATGGAAAGTTGCAATTACTAATTTTAAATCTCCTAATTTAATTGCATTTATAATTTTTTCATCTAAATTTAAAAGTGGTCTATTTCCAGATTGTTTTTCTTCTAAATTAGTTACAGTCAAAGATGGAGTTTGAAATAAAAAATCTTCGTTACCAAATAAATTTACAATATAATAATTTCTTTCACCACTTTGTATTTTATCTGGTGTTATTAAATTTACTTCAAATTGTTTATCATTTTTTTCAAATGTATATTTTCTTTCATTTACTTTTGTAAAGAAGTGTAATACATTTTCATATATAGTTCTTGTATAAAATACATTAAATGTTTTTTCTGGATACTTTGAGGATAAATTTATAACCATATGATGGTCAGTATAACCTCTAGTAAAAAAATCATTTGTAGAAACACCATGAAGTTGTATTTGTTCCAATGTAGAAAGATACGCATCGTATGTTAATCCATTTGGAAATATAACCCCATCGTTTTCGTATTCGTATATAAAATTTATTTTTTCCATTAAAATATTACCCATTTACCTGTTCCATAATGAGGCCATACTTTTTCATATGAATACCAAATAACTTTTTCTGATGGTATTGTTCTCTTTTCTCCATTCCAAGTTGCTTCAGTTGGAGTGTTAGTTGATACACCATTATCTTCTACTACAAATACAATTGGTAAATCATATCTTTCTGCATATTTGTGCATTTCATAAAACCCACCGGTCTCAAATGCCATATCACCTACAAAACAAAATACCTTATCATCTTTACCATCTCTTTTATTTGCCATAGCTACACCAACTGCGATAGGTATGATTGCTCCTACAATTGCACTTGCATAAAATCTTTGTTCCTCACTAACAATAGTAATACTTCTACCTGCTAAGATTTCTTCTTCTAACCAAACTGGACACACACCTTTAATTAGTGCGTGATAATGAGAACGCCAGGTTGAGAATACCCAATCTGTTTCTTTAATTCTTTTACCAATTTCAATAAGTTGTTCTTCGTTACCACCACTTAAATGCACCGGTCCTTTAATCTTACCTGCTTCCCAATGGTCTGCAATCATTCTTTCGTAGTTAATTAAATCTTCCTTTGTGTAACGAACTTCTGATACAACTGGATATTTTTGTAAATTTTCTATCATTATCTATCTCTTTTTTGTAATATTGGATTTATTGTTGGCCATTCCATTTGATATTCCGGATCATTCCATTTAACCACACCTTGCTCATCTGCATCCACATAACCATCTTTATAAAATAAGTTATAATGAAAAATACAATCGGTTAATGCGTAATGTCCATTTGCGAATCCTGGTGGAATTAATACTTGATTTCTATCTTTCTCAGTTATCATAAAGGATTCCCACTCTCCAAATGTAGGACTTTCTTTTCGCATATCCAAAACAATTAGGTAAATATCTCCAACTAAAGCTTGTACAAGTTTCCAAGTTTTATTGTCATAGTGTAATCCTCTTAAAACACCCTTATATGATTTTGAGAATCTGCTATGTATTTCATGTCCTTCACCTATTCTTATCATTACAGGATGTTCCTGATTATGAAATGTTGTAAATATTTCACCTCTATACTCTCTATAAATTGAAGGTGTAAAGATTGGAACTTCCATACCAAATTTTTTTGATGGAGTTACTCTAAATTGATCCCATTTATTACTCATTATTCAAATGTTTTATAATTTCATTTTCTAAATCATCTGTTACAATACCTTCTTCTAATGCTCTTTTTTCATAATCTAATTTGTAACGATTATTTTCATCACCCCTAACCTTTTTGATTTCTTGAACATAATCAGTTCTACTTTCTCTAACCATTTCAAACCAATCTTCCAATTCTGGAAATGTTTCAATAAAGTTTTTACCTCTACGAATATCATATTGTTGATAGAATGATTTGAAATCTCTCTGTCTACTTCTTAAATCCGATGCAAATCTATGTCCTTGTGTTACTTCTCTTAAATATTCACATAACCTATAAATTTGATTTGCAAGCCCCCACAAATCGGTATCGTTGTAATATGAAGGTTTACTCTTAATAAAGTTTTCAACCCAATTTTGAAGGTGGTCTGCTCTTTCTAATCGTATTTCTTCAGGTAGTGTAGTTGCTGATTGAAATGAAGGAAATCTTAAAATATTAAGTGTCATTAGGAGTGGAGTTTTATCTATATACTTCTCTCTTAATATATTCATTTCATCTAAGAAATCTGTAATACTAAACAAACATAATGCATTTATTGTCATCATTACATTCATTGTTCTTACTTTACCATCTCTCAATATTGCTTCTACATTTGTTTTCCACCTATTCCAATCTTTACCATCTCTAATATATTCTGCATGCTTACCAACACTTTCACCACTCGTATAAATATCGATTTCCTTAAAGTTGTGAGTTGCTGCTATTAATCTATCTACTAACTCTTGCTTTTGTCCTAAATTAGAATTAACTGCAAATCTAACACTACATTCATTATGGGTTTTCCACCAATCCATTAACTTCCAAAAATCTTTACTCATTGTAGGTTCGCCACCAGTAACTCTTAACTCTCTTAATGAATGTTGTAACTCACCTTCCCACCATTTCCAAAATGCTGCAACATATGGATTATCTTTGTTATCCTTACCATATATCATTGCATCATCTCCAGCGTGGTGAAATGCAGGTGCACCATCAGTAACTAAATTTTGATAAGCTCCATTTGTTTTAATATCAGTTTGCCAAGTTGTACTAAATGATGCATTACAATATGAACATGCAAAGTTACAATTAGCATCAAAACTAATTTCCAATGTTTTCAAATCCACATCCTTAGTATAACCAAATTGTTCTTTTGCTTCAATCAATTCTTCATCCGAATATATAACTGATTTGTAAACTCTATCACTTACTTTATCTGGTCCTAAATCTTCTACTTTCCAACAATACTCACATTCTGCCGGTCTTATACCTTCTAACATTTCTTTACGAACTAACTTTTTGTAGTGCGTATTATGAAGTGCTTTGTATGATTTATCCAATTCTTCTAGTGGTATTTTGTGTGCAGGTGGATGATGGCATGATGTAGTTTGTCCCATATTTAACCATATGGTTGCATTATACCACTTTGCACCACAAAAAGATGGAGATACTGAGTTTATTGCTCTATCTCTATATTCTTGAAATGTTTCATCACCTTTTTTACCCCAAACAAAATTACTCATATTAAAAAGTTTGTGCGTAACCTAATGGGAATCCGTTTCTAAATTCAGATGTCATTTTTGGAATTAAGACCTGATATGTTTTCATCAATTCTTTAATACCATCATCTAAACTATACTTTGGTTTCCAACCTGTTGCTTCTATTTTTGCGTTTGATACAATATAATCTCTCTTATCCGGATCTTCATAAAAATCAGAATAACTAATTGCAAAATCAGGAATATATTCTTGTATTTTTTCTAATAATTCTTGTTTACTTAAATTTGCATCACTCAATCCAACATTGTAAACATTGTGTTTCATTTTATCGTAATTGTTCAATGCCCATAAAAATACACTTGCTACATCATTAATATGAATAAAGTTTCTCTTAAAATGTTTTTCAAAAACGGTAATGTATTTATCAGTCATTGCTTTGTAAACAAATTCATTAACTAACAAATCCGTTCTCATTCTTGCCGATGTACCGAATACGGTTGCCAAACGAAAACATACTGACTGTGAACATTCTAATAATAATTTTTCAGCTGCACATTTACTTTCACCATAAACTGAAATTGGGTTTAGTGGCGAAGTTTCAGTACATTCCGTTTGTCCTTCACCAATACCATAACCACTATTTGTATTTGGGTATAAAATAATTTGGTCATCAGTAATTGTATCTAATATAGTTTCTATTTGATGAAAATTAACTTCCCACGCTAATTTAGGGTCTGCTTTACATGCGGGAAATCCTACAATTGCTGCCAATGGAATTATAACATCATGAATACCAACTTGATGTCTTAAAAATGCTTCATTTCTTACATCGCCATAAATAAAATTATAGTTTGGGTTTGATGTATAATGTAAAGGTGATAATTGTTTAAATGATAAATTATCTATTGCAGTTACTTTATGCCCTGCTTCTAACATTGTTTTAGTGATAACTGTTCCTAAATATCCAGCTCCACCTGTTATTAATATTTTCATTATATTAAAGTTTGTTTTATATTAGTAATATCTGCTGGTTCTAATGAATTTCCAGCTATCATTCTATTTAATTTTATTTGTATTGTTTTATTTGCAAATTCTTCTATGTAAGCAAAATTACCATTACCACTTTTATCCCAAACTTTAAATCTATTAACATTTGTAAAATCTAAATCCGTAATAATTCCATCATTATTTGAAACTATAAACTTAGATATATTTCCATTAAAATAATTTTGTGGCTCTACAAATGGATTAGATGTTCCTATCCATAATGGTACGTTTGAATAATCACTAAGATTTCCACTATAATACATTTTTCTAATTTCACCATTTACTGATACTATTAATTCATTTGTATTTGTATTGATTTTATATTGAATTTCATATTCTTTATTATAATCAAATTCATAATCTATTTGAACTTGACTATTTGTAAAATCAATATCATTAGTGGTTGATGATAATGTAAATGATAATTTATTACCATCAATAAAACATCCACTATTAATTATTCCTTGTTTAGAAAAAATCCATTGTTTTTTATAATTATTTTCTGCTATAAATTTACATTCTATTTTAACTGAATGTTGAAATATATCGCTTAATAAATTTGGTTTTAATGATGTATTATGTTTACTTTCTCTAAATAAACTTGCACAAAAGGTATCTTTAAATTCCATTATTTCATTTCTTTACATTTGTTATAAAAATCAGTTAATTCAGGAAATGTTTTCTCAAAATTAGTTCCTCTTCTTTTATCATGTTCACTAAAAAATTTATAAAAATCTTTTCTGTGTGCCATTCTATCTTCATCATCAATTGAAATAAAATAATCATGTATTCTTCTTACTTTTACAATTTCAACATCACTAAACCCATAACAATTAGCATCTTCTCTTAGTAATTCATGAAACTCAACTAATTGTGCTTGTTCAAATATTTCCTTTTCCCATTCTCTATCTAATATTTTAATAGATTGATGATTAGGATAACGAAGGTATGAACTATCTAATAAAAGAGGTTGTTTGTAATATCTTAATGCGTTTGTATGTTTTGCTTTTAATGAATAAACATCCGTTATTAATTTTTTATAAGATGGAACCGATAACACGTTATAAGTGCTCATAATATCAATTGTTAATCTAGGAATATAATCACATAAATCATCAATTCTATCCATTAATTGATTATAAACTAATCCATTTCTACCATACTCGGCCTGTGCACCATATCCATCACAACTTGTATAAATTATTAATTCTTTAACTAATCCTCTATCCGAAATTATTTTAAATTTCTCTCTGAATTTTTTATATAAACTATCTGGAACTCCTAAATTTGAATTAATACTTAATGATAATTCTTTATTAGGATTTGGTGAATCAATAATATAATCTAATACTTTCATAGTATCTTTATGCATCATAGGTTCACCACCCGTAATTCTAAATGTATATAAATCTTGATATAACTCAGGCCACCATTTCCAAAATGCTTCTACATATGGATTGTATTCATTTTGTGGAATGGGAATTCTACCACTACTAGTAAAATGTTTCAAATCATTAAAACTATCACTTGTTGGATAACCACCGTATTGTTCTATTTCTTCCATCCATTTTGTTGAGAATGGTGGTGCACAATATGAACATTTAAAATTACAAGCATTACTGAATGAAACTTCTACATATGAAGGATTTATATTTTCTCTCCAATGTGTATTTTTAATTTTTTCTAAGTGTGGATATGCCCATGGTTCAGATGATTTAAAAGTTCTATCACTAAATTGATTTGAACTATCTTCTACACCCCAACAATAATCACATTCTGTTGGTCTTTTTCCTTCTAACATTTCTTTTCTCTTTTCTTTTTTGAATCGAGTATTATGTAATGCCGATGGATCTCTTTCTATTTCAGTTGTTGATATTTGGTGTGTCATTGGGTGGTGACATGAATGATTATGTCCAATATGTAAATGCATTGTTACTTGCATCCATTTTGCTAAACAAAACCCTACACCTACTGAATTAAGGTTTTCTCTTACCTTTTCAAACTCTTCATAACTTGCCATTATGCTTTACAATTTATCATTACTGAATTATTTCCTATATCTTCTACTGATATGAGTTCGTATTCTAAACTATTCATACCATCATTTTTCCAATCATATGTTCCTTGCTGCATTTCTAAAATATATCGTCTCTCATTTCTTGCAGTAGTTTCACCCTTTGCCCATTTATCAACACCACCTATACTAATCAATCCTTCCGTTTGGTGTGGTAAACATTCAAACTTACCATCTCTACGGAAAGGTAAGATAGTATTGTGAATTTTCAAAATATCTTCCTCTTTTATTTCTACATTATATATTTCACCATGATTTCCATTTCCACTTAAATCTGTTAAAATATTTCCATTAGTTTCATTAAAATCATAATGTGCTACCATTTCATCTGGAAATTCTAATATTTCATTTTCATCTAAACACCTATCCCAAATAAACATTTTAGCAATATCCCCTTTAAACCATTTATTTACTTCACCCTCTTTTACTGATGTAGTTGTTCCTATATAATAAGGTTCTATACCATATCTTTTTAAAAATCCTTCATATTGTAATGGTGAGGATAATCCTGTTCCAAAACGTGCATCACTTTTCTTTCCGTTAATATATAATGATATTTCTTTAGTTTCATCATCTACGGTCAATGTAACCCATGTCCATTGTTGTTCATATCGTTTTGCCCAAAGATATAAAAACTCTCTACTATTGTTCCACATCATTGTAGTAAATGCTCTACTATTATTATAAGATATACCCCAATCATGACCCGGTCTTCTGAAAATTGGGTATTCACAAAATCTTCTATCTTCATCACCAATTAAATAAATTGGAACTTTTTCTTCTTGTTGGTGTGCTCTTACTAATATGGAAACTGTATGCGACCTTGAACAAACATTTCTTAATGAACGGGATGGTTCAATTTTTACATATGAATCTTTACCATTGAAATAACCATACTTTTGATTATCAAGTTGTGGTAAATAATGTTGCTCTGCATTACCAGTCAATACACATCTCCAAAATAGGTCATCATCCTCCATACCCCAATCCCAATAATCATTTGAGTAACCATTTGTAGTCATTACTTGTTCTTTTGTGAATAGTACTGCACCACCAAAATACTCCTCATATTTTAGATTATAATCTGTTTGAGATATTCTTACTGCTAAATGTTTAGGGTTCTCAGGATTGAAGCTATAATCACAAGAACTATCTTCTGGTACCATATCTATATCGTGCCATACAATATAATCACAACCATCATCAAACGCGTGTTTGGCTGCAATATTTTTCATTTTACCTCTATTGAACAATTTATCATCACATTGATGTGCAAAATAAATTTTATGTTCAATAGCTTGCTCCGTTAAGAATTTATGAACTCTTGGTGCAAACTCTGCTAAATGAGCTTCTCTATTTCTATATGGTACACAAACTCCTAACTTCATATATTAACTGAAATTTTAACTGCGTTATCTGTTATATCCACTCTATCTATTTCTTTAAAAATACAGGTGTTTAATCCATCGATAGATAAATCTACAATGTTACCTTTCATTTCATTATAAAATCTTTCTTGGTTATTTCTTGTTTCTGAATGAATCCAATTATTTCCAATTGTAGAATTAGATGTATGTTTTAATGTTTTAAATTGTCCTTTTCTTCTGATAGGAACTACTATTTCTGTTTCAAATTTATCTAGTATAATACCATCTTCACAATTATACATCATACCATTGTTTCTATTACCACTTAAATCTTGTATAATATCTCCTTTGAAATTTTTAAAATCATAATAACATTTAAGATATTTTGATTTGTTATATTTTCTATAATCGTTAATGATTGATTTATATAATGAATTTTCGTATACTTCATTTATATTATCTTTATCTAATGCAATATTCCAAATAGCAAACTCAGCAATTAATCCTTTAAAATAAAATTGTTTACTATCTAATGTTGGATTACCTACACCAATATAAAAATAATCATTATCATATTCATACAATAAATCACTTAGTTGTTCGGTTCCAATTAATTCACCATTCATATAAAATGAAATTTGATTACTCTCTTTAACTAAAACTAAATGCGACCATATTTCACCTAATATATCTGATTGAATAGATTTTGATTTATCATCTTTTGTCCAAATTTCTGATTTATATCTTTTAAATGATGTATATGAAATACCAGTGTTTCTACCTGGAATTGATACTGCATAATATTCATCAAATGTTTCTTTTAATGAAGTTTTAGTATCTTCCGGTTTTAATTTAATTGATAATGTAAAATCAGAATTAAATATGGATTGAAAATTCTTATAAGGTATTTTAATATATGATGTATTTCCATCGAATTTAAAATAATTAATCAAATAATTATTATCTTTTATACCATATGCCACTTTATCTAATGGTATATTTCTTTGTATACATCTATATAATAAATCATCATCTTCAAACCCCCACCCCCAATACTCATTAGAATATCCATTAACTAATTTGTAATCATGTACATTAAATAAAGTTACACCACCAAAATAATCAACGAATGGAACTTCTTTATCTACTTTTGATATTAAATGTACAGGTGTTTCTGGATAAGAATAATCTACATTTTTTAATGGTAACATATCCACATCATGTAATGCAAAATAATCAAATCCTTCTTTAATTGCAATTCTTGCACCAATGTTTAAAAGTTTACCTCTATTAAAAGGTTTACTATCATTTTGTTCTATGACAAAAATCTTGTAATCATAATTCTTTAAATATTCTTCCATATAAGGAATAAATACTTCTAAGTGAGATTGTCTATCTCGATATGGAACTATAATTGCTAGTTTTTGCATTATGCTTCTCTTTCGTAATTTTTATCAGGTCTAGATGATGAACCACCTACTTGTCTTGTCTTTAAGATTTGGTGAAATTCATATAAATACCATTCTAATTTTTCAGTAAATTTACCAATATCAGAGATGTGGAAAAACTCTGCAATATCTTCAGCTGCATATGCTAACCTTTCAGTTGCTTTTGCTTGTTTTTCTAAAGCTATAACATTTCTTTCTTCTAATGATAATTCTTTTTTGTCTGCCATATGTTTTATTTAAAGTATTATTTTAATCCAATTTGTATGTTCATCAAATTTTTCATTCTCAATAAATTTATATTTCAAATTACTTAATCCAATTGTATCTGTTGTTATTTTTTTAGTAAGAATATCTTTAAAAAATATTAATCCGTTTTCAATAGTATCAGGATCAAATCCATTAAATCTTTCAACAATATTAGTATCGTTATCATGTGGTAACGATTGAAATGTTGCTTCTATTCTTTTAGGTAATTTTATTTTTGTAGTTTTTATAATTTCAGTATTACCTAAATATTGAGAATAATTACTACCATGTTCATTATATAATGTAGAATGGTTATGATTTTTACTACCATCTATTAAATAATTTTTATAGAAATTATTGAACTGATATTTTAATACTGGCTCAAATTGTGTTTGTAATGTTCTATTATTAACTAATCCGTTTAAGTATAAATTTTTAATTTCAGACTCACTTAAATTATAATCAAAGAAATATAAATTAGCTAATTTTCCTCTAAACATATTCTTACCATGTGAACCACATCCAATGTATATTTTATCTTTTGTATAATCCCACAATGGTAATTCAAATTGAGTTAAACTATCTATTTTAGATCCTTCTTCAAATGTATCTATAAATAATTTTAATTTATTAGAATCAAAATCAACATTTGCAACAATATGATGCCATTGATTTGGTTTAAGTTTTTTGTAATTAAAATAGTATTTTGAATCTTTACCCCAAAAATTAAATCTTAAAGTATTATCAGGTTGAATTGATATACCACTATTATATCCAGGAAATGAAACTACATATTGTTCTTCTTTTACAAATTGATCAAAGTTTATCCATGCTGAAATAGTAAATGAATCGGTTGTAAACGGTTTTAAAAATTTATTTGGTAAAATTTCCATTTGGGTTTCACCATCAAATTTTAAATAAGTTACTTTTTCTTTTTTAATTGAATCTGTAATTTTTAATTTATCAATTTCATATTCAGTATCGATTCTAGGATAAATGTATTCCGAATCTAATTTTAGACCTGCTTTATCCATTCTATATAATAAATCTAAGTCGTGATAACCCCAACCATAATATTCATTAGAGAAGCCATTAACTTCTTCAAATTGTTTTTTTGGAATTATAAATACACCACCTAAATATTGTAAGTAAGGTAATGTATTATCATGAACTTGTACTCTAGTTGCTAAATGAACAGGATAATCTTTGTAACTATAATCTGCTTTATCAGATGTAGGTAACATATCAACATCATGAAAACAAAAATAATCGTATTCATCTTTTAATAAATCAAATGCTACATTACAAATCTTACCATAATTAAATGGTTTATCATCACTTTGTTCTACAATAAATAATTTGTAATCAATATCTTTGTTAGATAAAAATGCAACCATATGTGGCAAGAAAATATCAAGATGTTCTCTCCTATCTCTATAAGGAATTATTATTGCTAATTTATGATTACTCATATTTAAATGTAACGAATTTTATTTATATAACCAAATTAAATAGACTGAATTATTTTAAAAAGTTTATCCCACTTAGAATACTGGTACCAACCACATTCTTCAATCATAAACCTCTCATCATAAATATCAATCTTAAAATTATTTAGTTTTATAGCATCGTACATTTCCTGATATTCTTTTGAATATGAATATCTTTGATTAATATCTGCTACTTGTTTTATTCTATCAACACAAGTACTATCCCATTTAAAATGATTAACTATTACACTATATTCATTTGTTGGTGCTATTAAAGGATGATTCCAACCTTGCCATTTCCAAGTTGTTTGTCCATCTATTTTTGCATAATGCTGACCAGGTGTTAATTCTATATATCCTTTCATTATACAAATTTTATTAGGACATGCTCCACTTAAGGGATAACGAAAAAAACCTGCTAATGGAAATTGTTGGAATATATATTCATCTTCTTTTAATTCTACAAATTCACCCTCTTTACCTATTCTATCTACAAAACCACCTCTAACTAAATCCCAACCATTTTTATCACAATCTTCTATTATTTCATTTAAATTTTTTGAATAAACATGAAACTCATCATCATCTGCAACTATCCACCAATCATTTGGATGTAACATTTTAGTTTGATTGTAAAGATAGGTTACATGCTCCCAATTAAATTTTTCTTTTTTAGAACGATTAATAATATTAACATTAGGAAATTGTTTTGATATTCTTTCTACTTCATCATATGTGCTCATACCTTCCCATTCGTATACTACAACATATATTTCATCTACTAAAGTTTGATAGTATTTAAAAAAATGTGTAAGTGTATTTGTTCTACTTCCGGTTACGGTAACTAATCTTTTCATTATTTTCTTCTTACTAATGTTAATCCAGTAGATGCTGGTTTATTTTTTATAATACCAAAATTAAATAAATTAAATACTTCCCATTTTTCATTATCTATTTCTTTTGCTAATTGAATAGGGCCGTTCCAATCATCAAAATCACCCCTATCCTTCACTTCATTTGTAACTATGTATTTATCTGCATAATTAGGGTCAGTATCGTGAATTGATATAATTCCGTTCTCACTCATTAACTGAGAATATAAATCAAAATCTTCCTTTACATTTTCATATGAATGTCCCGCATCAATATGTAAATAATCAATCTTAATATCATTTAATACGAAATAATTATGAAATGCGTTTGTAGTTGTATCCGCAATTATCCTAGGTGAAAATACTCTTCTAAAAAAGGATTCTTCTTTAAACCAATTTACATTACCACCAATACCATTCATTGCATCTACAACATAGGTAGTTCCTATATCACCCCAATTATAGTTAGCATCACCTTCAAATATATTTTGTGAATGTAAATCAATTCTGGCCTGTGTCATTATTCTTGGTATAAATCCACCTCCACTACCAAGGCAAACACATACTTTTGCTTTCATAAACTGAATTAGAGAATAAATAATTAAACCATCACCTAAATGATCATCCGTTGCACCATGTGACCAACGATATGGCACATTTAACAAAACCTGGTCTCCGTAATCATCTACTTCTTGATTATTTGAAATAAATTCTTTAATGTAATCTTTATTTGTTATCATTTATTTAATAAATTAACTATTTCTAATATCCATTCACTTTTGTTATCGTATTTTAATAATGATGATTTTAATAATTTAAATTGATATTGTCTTTCAACTTCAAAATCATCACACATTATTTCATACATTTTATTAAATTCCTCTTTTGTTGATGCTCTATATTTGTATGGTATTCTTGGCATCCAATATTTGTTTAGTATTGGAAGTTTACCATAATCTACAGCGTTAAATATAGAATATCCAAAAGGTTCATTTACATAACAACCGTGAAATATCGTAAAGTCTAAGTTAAAGAAATTTCTATGATTTTCCAAATTATATGGGTAAAATCTTACCTTTTTTAAATCTAAGTTTAATCCTTCTTTAAGATTTTCATACCCCATCCAATCCGTACATGCATATCCCCTATGTCCATCTAAAAAATGAAAACACTTTCGTGTCTCACTACGGGCCGCATATCCTATCTTATCTATCATCCAACGATATTCATTATTAATCTGAAATTCGTAGTAGTTTGGAATTTGAATACATTTATCTTTGAAATCTTTTTGTACTAACCCATCATTACAACCAATCCAAACTATTTGTTTACATTGATTCATTACATCTTGTTCCCATTGTAAATCCATTGTAGTAGGTAAATAAACTCTATCTAATCCCAAATCTACATTAGTATTTATAATTTCTTTAATGTAGGCGTGACAGAATATAGTATGAAATTTATTTTTATATTCCCACAATTCATCTCTACGATAATAATTGTTATGTAAAAAATGTATTCTTCTACAATTTCTTAAAAGAGGTTCTACTAATAAAGGGTTTTCCTTTCCAAATACATATTGACATGATATAGAATCAGGATCAAACCCATTAGGCATTCTACCATCAATTAATAAAACAGTTGGATGTTCTAAAAATGGTATTACATTTTCTATAAAATTGTTTACCCATAAATCACTACCACCCATAGGAACATTACCTGCTCCAGTTGTAACTAATAAATCAAACATAACATTTTATTTTGAACCACTTAATTGTGCTTCTAATGAAGATACTTTTTTAGATAATTCTTTTATACCCTCAATTAATAAAGGTACTAATTTTTCATATTGAACAGTCATATAATTTTGACCTGTTTTTGAATTTCCTTGTCCATCATTATCAAATGGAGATATTGGAGTTAATTCTGGTATTTCTTCAAATACAGAATTTATTTCTTGTGCAATAACTCCAACTTGTCTATTTTTACCTAAATGTGGTACAAACACATTTGCTTCATCTGTATAATTAAAATAAACACCATTTATATTATTTATTTTATCTAATGGTTTATCTATATTAACTATATTTTCTTTTAGCCTACCATCCGATACACCTGGTGTTATAGTACCTGTTGCTGTTATATTACCCCCAACAATTAATGCTGTACCTGCCGTTCTTGGTGCTTGAACATATTGAGTTGATGTTGTTACAACTTGTAAACCACCAGGTATTATTTCAGTTTTAGATACATCAACTGCATATGAGTAATTAAATGAAGGTGAAGATAATCCATAGTTAGAATAATCAATTGTATTTGGACCGGAATAATATGTGTATGTTGTTATAGACCATGTAGTTCCATCACCTGTAAATGAAAGGGTTCCAGATTTTCCATTAATACCACCTAAAGCCGAATACGTGCTATTCTTTTGAGATATTGAATGACTAAAACTAAATAATGTATAAGTAGTTGAACCATTTGTTATGTAAATAAATGTTGAATAATATCCACTATAATATCCAAATGTATTTAACGTAATTGCATATGCTGCATCTGATTGATTTATATTAGCACTTACAACATAAGTTTGTCCACTATTTGCAGTAAAACTTGTAACTGTACTAGAAAAACTAGTTCCACTAGTTCCACTTCCCCCACCATAACCTCCACTTGAACCGCCACCACCTGTTAATGAAGATAAACTTGCATTTTGATTTAATACAACTCTAGGAACGCCAGAAGCATCGGCAACTGATATTTGTTTTGCAATTGCATCTAAATTTATTGCATTTGGTACATATATTTGTGAGTTTGATATTGTCCAACCACCAATAGTTGAACCATTGCCGGCGGTAATTGCTCCTGCTATATTAGCATTATTAGCAACCATATTACCACCTACATCAACACTAAAATTACTACCAATTGAAATACTACCACCACTAATTGTACCTCCGGATATAGTACCACCACTAATTGTTGCAGTAGATGTAATGTTTCCACTAAAAGTTCCTGCATTTGCATTAATTGTTCCACTAACTGTTAATGTTGAACCATCCCAACTAAGTTTATTACCTAAAGAAAAATTACTACTATTATCTACATAGAACGAAGTATCTGCATTGTTAAAATGTCCTGCACCTACATAAATTAATTTGTTAACTCCATCTAATGTAATACCACCATTACCTACTTTAAAAGTTTGTGAAAAATATCCATTTGCACCTGCTATTGTAGGAGATACTATACTTGTTCCAGTTATTAATGTTCCACCACTATATGTTCCATTTGCAATACTATCTGCTACTGATTTTGCATTATTATATGCCGTATTGGATGATACGGTTGCCATTGTATACGCACTTGCTGAAGCATTTGTGTATGCTGAATTTGCAGATGTAGTTGCCATTGTGTATGAACTACCGCTTGCCGTTGAAACTGCATTTGTATATGCTGTATTTGCCTGTGTGAATGCTGAACTACTTGCATATGCTTGTGTGGCTGCATTTCCACCCGTTACATTTATTGTACCATTCACTGTCAATGATGAACCATCCCATAATAATCCAGACCCTAATGAAAAATTTCCAGCACTATCCATATAAACTGGAGTACTTCCACTATTATATGAACCGGTTGAATTTACTCCACCTATGTATATTTTTCTGGTAGAAGTTCTAGCATCTAAATAAATTGAGCCAGGTTCTTGACCTACTCTAAATAAACTACTAAAATATCCTAATTGTCCACCAACTACCGGTGCATACATTACATTCCCACTAATAAAAGAACCACTATATCCACCATCTGCTAGTTGTTGAACTTTTGCATATGAGGATGATAATGAATTGTATACAGATTGACTAGCAAATGCAATTGAAGTTGATATAGATGATGATATACTACTACTCAAAGATGAACTTACAAATGATATTGTTCCACTTACACTTTGAGATACATTTGATATTGTTCCACTAATAGATGAACTAATATATAAAGATGAACTTTGTAATGAGGCAGAATATACTGATGATGTGTAAAATGATTGAGATACACTTGTACTTACATATGATACACTACCAGTTACTACACCAATTGTTCCACTTACTGATTGTGATAAGGCTAATATTGCTGCATTTGATGCCGATGTTGATCCACTAATTAATAGTAAAGTTCCACCTACATTATTATTACCCCCAGTAAATAAAGCACTTTGTGTTATTGCAATTGGTACATAGTTATTGTTTATATCATATAATTCAAACTTAAAATTAAACGTTTCATTGCCTAATACCGTTGGCATAGATGTAATAAAACTAACTTCGTTTGGTGAAAATGCTGTATCTTGTGAAAGGTTTAATGAAATATTTCCAACATGCCATTCACTTGCTGATTGTGAAAAATATAAACTTGCAGTTGGTTCATCATTAGGTATTGTAAATGGTATTGTAGTAGTACCAAAGTTTTTAGTTGGAGTTGAACCACTAAATGTAGTAATTGGAATTGCACCATTTTGTGTACCACTAATGTATGCTACTAAATTTGTTGAAGTTGAACCTGTAAAAAATGTATCTAATTCTAATTCGTATGTATTTGAACTTAATAAATTTAACGATGATGTATATGTAAGTAATCCATGCCCATCTAATTGCAAACCATCATTAATGTACGTTGAATTTAATTGTGCATTTAATGAACCGGTATTCCAAACTTTACTTAAACTATCTGGACCAAATATACCTGCATTTCCAACTACACTACCTGTTAAAGCATATGTAGTTAAAAGATTTTTTGCTTCTATCGATATATCTTGAATTAATTCATAATCTGCTATATCTCCTGCTGATGTTCTATATACTTTTACTCTAGCAACATCTCCTGCAAAAGTTTCTAATTGATTTACTTTAATTGATGCAAATGATTGTGTAACTAATGAGGCTACTTTACTACCACTAACAATTGAATAAAGTGGTTCTAATATTTCTGAAATTGTAACTAATGGTCTTTTATATAATCTTACTCTAGTTGTATTTGCTAATGCAGGATTTATATTAACCTGTTTTTGCCATTTTACATTATATAAACCACTCCATTCAGTAGGAACATCTTTTAATTGACCTAATATAGTAATTGTTGCAGGTCCAAAAGAAGTAAGTGTAGGATATACATAAACTGCAACTACTTTAGAATTACCTTCATAATATTCAGTAGGTAATCCGTTTGAAAATTCTATATAACAAACATTACCCGCTGCATCTCTAACTTGAACTTTTACTTCTGTATTAGCTAATAACTTATCACTGCCTGCTATTAAGAATGCGTTTTTACCTCCAGAAAATGTATCAGGAAGTTCACTTATAACAAAATAATCAGAATTTGGATTAGTATCAGTAATATATGTTTGAACTAATTCTAATTTTTCATCCGGTGCAACTTTTATATCAACAGCCATTATAGAATATTCTTTTTTATAAATATTCTATTTTTGAGTATTTCGTGCTAATTCAACTATTATGGTTAATCTTCTAAAATTTTCATCTAATACTTCAGTTACTTCATGTATTGGATTGTTTTTTGAAAAATCAATTATTGCAACGTTACCTAATTCAGGTTTTACCTTTTCTTTATTAATTATTATTTCTCCACCCATACCATCAATATAATCATCATTTAAGTAAATGAGTATATTTGTAAGTCTATGACCGGCTGCACCATCGGTGTGACTATTTATATAACAACCTTTGTTATACATTGTACAATTTATGAAAAAATCTTTATCATAAGAATCAACAGGATATAAATTTTCTATAATAGATGTAAATAAATTACGAATAAAAGAATACTCTTCATCTGTTATTTTTGTTCTAAAATTATTATCTTGATACCAAACTTGCCATTTTTTTTGAGGTGCGTATTCATTTTTTAATTTTTCTAAATTTTCAAATGAATCAAATGAACTATCAGAATTTCCACATCCAGTATGTCTTAAGTGTGTAAATTCATTTTTTTTTAATTTATTTGCAATTTGTTTTAATTGTTCTTTTGTTTCATTATCTAATTGAAATGAAAGATATCCATTTTTTAATAGTTTATTATTAAGTTCAATATTCATAAAAATAAATATTATTTATATTGAATTTGAGAAAAACCATCTACTTTTTTAATTTCAACCAATGTATCTACAATATCTCGCATTGCATCCAAGTGAGAAATTATATTAATGAAATCAAATTGTGTTTTAAGATAATCAAACATCATAAAGATAGATTGTAAGTTATCACTATCCAATGTTCCAAACCCTTCATCAATTACTAAGAAGTTTGGACGAGGTAAATTACATACATTAATAAGTGCAACTCTAATAGCTAACCCACTTACAAATTTTTCCATACCACTACACATTTCTAATGGCCAACTTTGATCCTCATAAACAATTCTAGCGTTCACATTCTTGCCACTCATATCAAAGACGATACCGAACTCTACAATTTGTTGTAAGATGTTATTAACCTCACCTTCTATCACTGGTAGAGCCTTTGCAATCAATTCATATGATACACCATCCCTCTTAACTGCATCTAAATAATATTCGTAGATTTGATATTGTTCTTCTAATCCTTTAGCTTCTTCCATTTTTTGAGTAATGGTAGTTATATAAGAATTTGCTTTTGCAATATCACCATTAACTTGCAATAGGGTAGAATTAATATTTCTTAAATCTTTTGTTACACTTGCTAATTGAACTTTAATAGTTTCAATTTGTCCATTCAATACATTGTTATTTTGAATGTTTGCTTCGTTGGCGTGGTATCTTACAATATCCATTTCAACCGCCGTTAATTGTGCTTCGTATAATTCTTTTTGAGTAATCATACCATTAAACTCTAAAGTTCTATTGGTATGTGCTTGAACTCCCTTTTGTATTTTAGCTTTTAAATCAACTACTTCGTTATATTGTTTCTCGATACCTTCCATTGTATCTAAAGTTTGTTGAATACCTGTACAATCTATTAGGGCTTGATTTACTATTTCTTGTAATTGAGGTAATGCATTTTTTGCATTTGTTGCATCTTTTACAAAAGTATTATCACAACAGAATTTACAATTAGGGTCATATTCATGTTTATCCAAATGTTTAATCTTTTCTTCTGCTAAACTCAAATGTAATTTTGCAGTATCATATACTTTAGTTGCTTCTAATAACTTTGATTGTTCTGTTTTATAATTAGAATATACAATTTCTATATCAATACCATTAGGAGTTGCTTTTTCAGCCAATAATTTTTTTAGTTCTACTACCTTACCAATAATATCACTAATATTGGCCACTTTAACAATACTTAATTCTTTTAATTCCTCTAAACTATTTTCTAATTTTTCCTTTTTAGTATTCAAATCATCAATATTCAAATTACCATCCATTGGAACTAATTGAGCTGATAATTCAGTTATCTTTTCATTTAATTCATCTTGTCTATCTTCGTAACTTTCTTTCTCAATTTCTAATTCTTCATACTCATCATTAAGTTCTTCTAATTTAGTTTCTGCTGTTGCTAACTCTGATGTAAAATCAGTTCTCTTAAAGTTTCTTAATAAGACCTGAACTTCTTTAATATCCTCACTTGCTAAATCATATAACTTATCGAATACATTAATACCCATAAACTGAGCTAATAAATCTTTTCTTTCTGATTGTGATTTATCAATGAATAGGGAATTGTTTCCTTGTAAAGATAATGCAGTTAATACAAAATCTTCATACTTTCCTAAATAACTTTCGATTGCTTTATCCGTATCCCTTCTTTCGTTTCCATTTAGAGAAATCATTTCATCACCCTCCAATCTCCAAAAGTTTACATCTACTTTAACTGTGTCACCCTTCTTAGCTAATTTAGCAGTTCTCTCAATAAAGAATTTCTCATCATTGATTTCAAATTCTAACTTACACTTAAATTCTGTTTTACGATTGTTTAAGATATTAGCTGCTTTGAATGCTCTACTACTCTTATCAAATATACAAAAAGATAATGCATCGAATAAAGAAGATTTACCCGCGGCATTTGGAGCGAACACACCCATTAACCCTTTCATATTATCAAAGTTAACGATATTGTTCTCACCATAACTGAACATATTATCAAACTCAAAACGAATTGGCTTCCAAGTTATATTCTTAACTAAATCTTCATCTGTAAGTTTCTTATTTAATTTAGTATTCAAATCTTCAATCTTACCTAATGTTTCGGCATCTAACATATAGTTTCTACCTAAATAATCTTTGATAAGACCGGCTTGATATTGAGGGTCATTTACATTACCTACATTCAACTTACCATCTCTATTGCCTGTTCTTAAACGAGCTAATGTATCGGTACGAGTAATAGTAAACTCATCTACTTTATATTTCTTTTTAATTTCAGTAGTAACTCTTTTCATATCTGCGGCATCTGTCTTTGAAACCAACACTCTTAATCTTGGTTTAACAGGCATATCAGTTACATCAGGTACAATACCATTCTCTACATGTAAAGTATAATAACCATAATCATTTGGAATATCTACATATTCAACTGATAAATCACTAATATTCCAAATAGCATAACCATGTTCAGTTAATTTCTCACCATGATTTTGCTGAATAAGGGAACCAGGATAAACTACTTTACAACCATCTGGGGAAATCATAGTTTGTCTTTTATGAATATCACCTAATAAAGCTAAATCATATCCATCAAACATTTCAGTTGTAAAATGTCTAGAAGAAATATGATAACCTACATCAGTAGTTGCATCTAAAATTGGTCCGTGAAATAATGCAATATTTGTAGTATCTGATGTAATTGGTTCAAACTTCCAATTTTCTTTATCATCAAAAATAGAAAATAAATCAAATCTTACACCCCCATAGGTATAAGATTGAGTATCTCTTAAATAAGTTAAGTTAGGTAAATCTAATGCTTCTACAATTGGACTCAATACATCCAATCTACCAACATTGTTTAAATTACAATCATGGTTTCCAGCAATTAGAATAGTAGGACATAATTCACAACACTTCTTAAGAAAATAATTTATTTCGTTAAGAAGCTCCGGTGACATTTCTAATTTAGCGTGAGCCAAATCTCCAGCTAAATAAATAAGGGAATCTTCAGTTCCCCTCTTTTTAATGTCTTCAAATAATCTATTAAAAACTTCTCTATATTCCTGGTGTCTTTTTAAGTTTCTAATGTGAATGTCTGCAATGTGATAAATTCTTTTTAATTTATTCATTTCTTTTTTATTTTAATGAACTACTATTAAAAGATAATAGTTTTTCTCTTATTAAGCTTTCCCAACTCAAAGTTACGGAATTTTTCTGATATTTCAAAATATTTGAGAAAGAATTTTCACCCGCATCTTTACCATCTAACTTAATGTTTTTAACTGATTTTACATATGATTTAATTTTATCATATAATACTAATGCATCTTCTTGTGCATCATTATCTAAACAAATGTAAACATCTGGTTTAGTATTTTTCAATGCACCCATTAGTGTTTTCTGAACAAACTTACCTAAAAGTGGAATAGCATTACGCTTCAGAGCTATAGCATCAAATACACCTTCACATAAAGTAATAGGTTGCGACCAATCAATTTGATTAGCAAAAACTATAACATCTTTAGATACAGGAGGATTTTTATACTTTTGTTTCTCATCAGGAAATATACTTCTTGCTATAAAATAATTTAATTGATTTCTACTATCATATGATGGAATAATAACTCTACCAGCATATAAACCCTTAGCACAGAATCCAATATTATATCTAATAATATGTTTTTTAGTTATGCCTCTTTCTTTAAGATATTTTATAGCATGCCCTTCAATTGGATTCTTTTTATCTATTTTCAGTTCTAATGCTGACTTAAATTCTGTTGGTAATAATAATTGTGATGTGTTTTCAGCTTCTTGTTCTTCCTCTTCTTGCCAAAGTTTATCTAATAATTCCTTAAGAGTTCCTGTCCAATCATCTTTCAATTTACGACGGGTTTCTTCACTAATACCACATTTAGACAATAAATCATTTAGGTCTAAATCACTCATTCCAATCTTCTTACCTAAATAAATAAGATTACCGCCGGCATTACAAGTCCAACAATGAAACTTATGTGTTTTATCGTTTATTTGTAATTTTGGTTTGTGATGATGACAGAAAGGACAATGATATGCATACTCATTTTTCTTAAGAGCTTTGCTTGGTCCTATGTATTTATCAAAAAGTTGTATTATCTCCATATATCAAATATACGGAAATTAGTCGAAATTACCAAATTATTCGGTAAACCATTCATCTGGTATTACCTTATCGGAATACTTAAACCCATTTTTATCACACCAATCTGCATAGGTAGTTTTAGAATTTTTGTTAATTTTATTCTTTGAATTGGTAAATACAAAACGAATATCTAATTGAGGGTTTTGTTCTTTAACTAATAAATGTTTCTTTCTATCAGCTATTACAAATCTACCTTTCGTTTCTATCCTGATACCATTAGGTAACTTAAAATCAGGATGATAAGTATGAGGTGAAGCAGGTATGATATAACTAACTTTTTCGGTTTCATATTCTACTTTAATTCCTTTACTCTCTATTTGTTGGGAAACTGAATCTTCTAAACCACTTTTAAAACCATTCTTTTTTGCTACCCAACCACTACTTTTTGTAACTTTTTTCTTTGCCATTATTATTGTCTAGGAGTAACGTCTTCGTAAGTTTTCTTTGGAGTATATGGTGCAGTTGAATTACCATTTAAATCCTTTTTATCTAAAGTAGTTGCAGTTAAATCGAATTGTGAAGGATTACCTTGTTGTTCATTAGGTATAAATCCAGATGTTTTAGCATTATTACCAATTTTATCTGCTATTCCACTTTTATTGTATGTATCTATTATTGCCATTGTATTTTGTTTAATATAAATATAATTATTTATTTTATTTCGTAATCTTCTCTTTTAAAATAAAGTGTTTCAATATCAATATTAGTATTATAATGATATATTTGATATGGATTTGGATTATCACCTAATTGCCAAAATCTATTTTCTACATCAGTTCTAACATCTCTCTTACCTATTGTAGTATTAATTGTTTTTGCATATTTACCAGTAACTACCCAAAAATTACCCATCATATGAAAATGTCCAGGTCTTTTTTGTTGTTCCCAATCATACATAAATTTAGTAACACCATAGATATTATGTTCGGTGTTATTAAGAATTTTTATTACATCATCTATTCTTTCTAATAAAAAATAGTTCATAAGTTGTCTCCATGAAACCATTCTTTTATATTTTTCGGTATCGTTTATATGTGTTATACCTTTAGTATGAAAATACATTATTATATCATCATCATTATATGTAACTTTATCACCTTCTAGTAAATCTAAAGTAACCCATTCAGAATGACAATCTTTAATATCCCTAACTATACATTTTTTTGTTTTTAAATATTCTAAAACATCATTTAATGAATTTTTATGATTACTAGTACAAATACCGATATTTAATTGATATTCAAAATTAAAATATTTTTCTATTAAGTAAAAATGTTCATTTAAAATATCTATCACACCTGGGGTTGCAAATATGTGATAATAAATTATAAACATATATTAAGTATCAAATCTTACTAAAAAGTTTACAGGTAAGTCTGGCATTGATTTAACAGGCTTAGCTAATTTAGCAACTGCTACCATATCCATATTATCATCATATAACCCAATTGTAGTTATATAAGGTGCTAAATATGAACCAGTAGTATCTACCGATGAACTATACATATAATCATCAAATCCTGCTAAACTAATACCATCTGATCCTATTATTGGATTATTTATAGTGGTTCTCTCAAAATATGAACCAGTTACTAATCCTATTGCTGTTTTGTTAGTAGATATATTAAACTCATCTTCTTCTACTACCAATAATATTTCATTTTCATAAATGGTATTAGTCGATTTATATTCTAAATGGTAATCATTAAAATATCCTAAATTATTTCCTAATACATCATGTGTAATTATAATTAATCCATGTGAATAAATAACATTACCTACTATTCTCTTACTAATATTTGGATTTCCTTCTATTACACCAACAAAACTAATTGAATCACCATTTATATTTGCCGAAAAGTTTGTAAAAGAATTTAGTTGTCCTACTATTGAAATAATACCATTGTTCATATTAATTTCGGTAAAGGATAACGTATTTTGATTTCCAATTGAATCTACAAATGTAAAAGTTCCATCTTGAACATTTAATGAAATTAATATAAATTCATTGGTATCTGAAATTAAATTACCATATGAATCATCCATAGAATAATCACCGGTAACATTACTATTTAAAATAACACTACCAGGTTTTATTCCTTCTCCATACATTTTTTGTGGTATAGGTAAAACATACGCTGAACCACTTAAATATCTTTGTGAAGTTGTAGTATTATAAGATTCAGAAATTGGCAATATATCACCATACGATGTGAACGGATTATGTGGATCCCTATAATACATTGTGTATAATTGGTGATATAATCCTTGCTCAGTTAATTCTATTGGTGATAATGAATCCGTACTACCCGTATGATTAAATACCAAAGAAGCAGTAACATCATTTTCAGTAAGAGTAAATGTTTTATAAACCTTAAATGGTCTATAATTAATATCGGATTTAGGAATTTGTTTTAACATAATCTAATATAAATATTCCAATAAACAAAAACCCAACTTTTTAAGGTTGGGTTTTTGTTTTATATAAGATTGAATATCTTAGAAATCTAATTTAACTTTCAATAATAATTCTTTACTGAATGATTTAGCTATTGGTTGAGATGTTTTAGCTACTGCAATCATTTCATTTGCATCGTTAAATAAACCAATTGTTGTAATATAAGATAAAGGATCTGTTGTGAATGTTGGTTGAGTAAATGAACCAGTAGCATCAGTATAAGTAGGGTTATTAGAAAAATTAAATTCTCTGTTATTAACTCTTACAAAATAGTGTGCAGTTGATAAATTTTCAATTCTTCTTGCTTCAAAATTACCACCCTTTTGAATTGCACTTAAGAATTTAAGTTGAGTATAATCGTATGTTGAAGTTTGTGATGAACCACTTAATTCAGAACCAACTGTTGATGCCAATGCATCTGGACTAAATATTAAAATACCAAAATCAGGATAGAACTTACCATAACCAACACCATTTGATGCGGTATGTGTTGATATAGTTGCGTTTTGATTTGTTCCTAAATTTAATGAACCACTTACAATGTTATAAACAGTTAAACCAGCTGTGTTAGATTCGAATTTATTATTACTATCATCTATGAATGTAAATAAACCATTAGAACCACTCAAACTAATACTCCAATTACCGGCATCTACTCTTTCTCTATAATTTGCTCTACTTAAGTTAATTGCGTAAAAGTCATCTGAAGCAAATGCATCTGGAGTACTTCCACTATAAAAAGTAAAGAAATTATCAGCACTATCAGTTAATAAAGCTCTATATTGGAAATAAGTAGCTTTAGTTGCTAATGTTGAATTTTGATCGATTGCAGTTGTTGGAACACCCGCACCACTTATTTCACCATATGTTACCGCAAATTCAACAGGTGATGAACCAGTTAAATTTGAAGCATATACATTGTAATAATAAGGAGAAGTTGTAGAACCACTTGCACCTGCAATAGTTGTAGTTGAACTTGTATAAAAAGTATATAAACTTCCACTACCATTACTCCACAAACCAGTTGTTACTACTTCATTTTTAGCAGGAACTACATCTGTTGTATTAAATTGTTTATATACTGAATTTGTAGTTACATTAGTTTCCATCACTAATTTCTCACCTGTTGTAAGATAATTATTAATGATAGCTGCTAACTGAGTTGTATCTAATGTTCCATTAGCATTTTGCTTTTGTTGATTAAGATATGTTGCTAAATCATTGGTAAGTTGTGTACCAGTATTTGAACCTAAAGTTGCCATATTCGTTTATTTATTTTATGCAGCTACATAAGTAACAGTAACAGGAATAGTAATACTACCACCAGTTTCGTTACCAAATATAGTCAATGTTGTTGTTATTGTTGAAGTTAATGAACTATTAGGAATGAATGTAAATGTCATACCCTTAACTACTTCTGCTGTTGCAGTTACACTATTTGTAAATGTAGTTGAAGTTGTTGTTACATTTGCTAAACCAGCACCTACGATTGTACCTGCATTCTTATTACCTAAAACTGCGGTATAACCACCATTCAAATTACCTGCTGGTGAAGTTGAAGGTGTAATAGGAAATTGACCACCAGTTGTTTTAGCTGCAATAGTTTGAACATTAATAGAAACAACAGGTATCTTAACAGTACCACTAGGAAGTGTTACTAATTTATATTTTAATGCTTGAGTTTCATCTGGACTAGCTTCCAAAATTGGAGTTGCTAAAATAGCTGCATCATAATATGCTGAACCCTTTGGATGTGCTGGATCGTATAAATTATAATCAATTTCATCATCACCTAATGCCCATTGTGAGATGTTTAATGGTTGACCAGCTGCTAATTTTTCTCTACCTTTTTTTGTAAGGATAGCATCTACTGTAATCGTTGTGTTATCTAAATATGCCATAGTTTGTTTATTATTCTTTTATAAATATATAAAATATTTTTTCTTTACATTATTTTTAATCTACTTCTAATATAGGTTCATTGTTACTTCTACCCTGTGCCGTAACTCTTAATTTAGTTGGATTAGTTACAAATGTTTCTACCGGCGATTTTCCATCTATCGTAGTATCACTTGTTTGTTTAGAACCTCTAAAGAATAAATTTTGAATACCAGTGTGTTTCTCTCCTTTATAAATATAATGAGATGGTAAATAACCACTTGCAGTAACTATACTTACAATATTAGGATCTCCCGCTAAACTACCACTTGATATTCCAATATCCTGTATTAATAATTCTTCAGTATAAGAAGATGTATAAATATTTGCTTCACTACCACTAACACCATTTTGATTTAATTTAGTAATTACACCATTTCTTTTTGTTACTAAAAATGCTCTAACACCCTTTGATTTAAATATACCATTTTCTTCATATGTGTATTTACCATAACCATTATCAAACATAGTATTAAATCCATAATCAATATAGTTTTGGTCCATACCTACAACTTGTCCAGCATTCATTAAGTCGAATTCAGTTTGTATAGAACTACTTATTCTTTTATAATTTATAACTCCATAATGTGAATCAACCTCACCTGCTGCCAATGTAGTTTCAATAGTATTAATTTCTGCTTTATAACTTAAATTTGTTGCGTTAAAAATGTAAGTTTCAGTTGCATCTATAATAGCTGGTAAATCTTCATTAACTATGGATATATTAGATAAACTATCTTCTAAATTTAATTCACTATTTAATACTTCATATGAACCATCTAAAATACTAAATTGAGTATCAGTTATAACTCCTTCTAAGATTTCTGCTTCTGCTTTAGGTCTATTTACATTTATTTTATTTCTTTCCAATAAATGAGGTGCTATTAAAAGACCGGTAGTTACATTTGCTCTAGCTGGTAACATTTCTTTTAAATTAACAAATAAAGATTTATCGTAAAATTTAACTAAACGAATAAACTCATATATGTTTCTTTCACCTACTCTTTCAAAATAATAATTTCTTAAAGTATCTAATTCAGGATAATTTGTATATCCATATTCATATTGAGGGTCACCAATATAATCATCAAACGATTCACCACCTAAAGATTTTGCAATATCTAAATCTAAATCTTTATTAGGAGAGAATAATAACCCTACTCTATTAGAATCTTTTGTAGATGTTTCAAATGCCTTTTTAGTTGCTCTTTGAGTTGGTGATAAATTGGATATTAATTCTTGTGATTCTAATCTTACTTTATTAGTATAATATCTACTTGCACCACTATTAGGAATTATCAATGATAACTCTCTTTCTACTGGTTCATAATTATATGGATAAGTTGCTGATATACCAAATTGATCTGTTGTAATAGAATCAATATATCCTAAATTTGGAGCTACATTATTTATTGAACCCGTTAAAGATAAATCTTGTGCTCTTTCAAAATCTAATCTTAATAATAAATCTTCAGTTGAACTATAAATTGTGTTACCATTTATAGCTTCAGGCATTATAACGTGATTATCAAATACACTTTCACTTAATGGTGTTTGCCATAATCTAAATTCCTCTAATGAACCACTAAATCCAACAAATTCAATCTGTGTAGTTGATTCATATAAACTTCCATCGATTGTTGCACTCCATTGTCCACTTTGTATGATTCTATCTTTATCATTTGTTTTTGCATAAAGTGTAATTGTATCACCTACTTTATTTACCAAAATACTATGATAATTTCCATCATAAAAAGGATATGGTTCACCTACAACTTGTGTATGATTAATTGTAAAATTACCAAACTTATTTGAACCATGTCCATTTACAACAATACCTAATTGAAAATCATTAGAATTTATAAATCCATAATTATCAAATTCAGCAGGCTTAACTTTAAATTCAATTGCCTGTGGTTTTGGTGTTCCATTGAATGGTATTATTAAATTTGCATTTTTATTATCAAATACTAAATTATAAGTTAAACTATCGTATATAAATTTAGGAGTATCTACTACGGTATCGATTGTAGGTCCACCAAATTCCATTATAGAAAGATTTGATGAAGCTATACCATAACAAGTCAATAATGCATTAATACCTCTAACACTACCTCTATGTTTTAATAGATATGGTAAGTTATTTGCAATTCTTCTCCAAACTTGATTAGTAGCTTGTTCTGGTGTAATTTGTATTGTATTATCACCTAAATATTCATCTGATGTATATGTGTTATTTAAACCTGCATCGTTCAATCCAAATACATAGTTCCAAAGTTGTTTATTAGAATTAAGATTTTTAGCATCCCAACCAAATGATTCCAAATATTGATATAAAAATTTATCTTCTATACCAGATTTATTAGTTTCTGCAATTTTCTTTTGATCGCTTATACCATTTATGTAAGACCATATAATATCAAAATAGTTTCCTATCATATCTAAGAACAATAAGAAATCTAAATTTCCACTATCTTCTATAATATGATTTGGAATATTTGATTTTAATGAATTTACATTTTCCTTATCGTATATAGTTGCATTACTTAAATATGTGTTATATTCATTTAATAATAAATCATTTGTTGAAATAGAACCAGTAAATACATTGTTTTGTAAATATTTTTCCCAATTATCAAAACCATTAATTAATGTATTTTTATTATTTTCATAATTTATAATATCTAATTGAACAGTTGGTAAAACACTAGCAGATGGTAACAATACTTCTATTTTATTATCATAAAAGTCTATTAAATCTTTTTTATATTTAAAATTAGCTAATCTTTCAACTGCACTACTATATTTTACAAAATTAGAAAAATCTGTATAATCTATATTAATTCCTTCGATATCTATAAAGTTTTGAACTAAATATGTATCTACTATTTGTTGAGAACTTTGTGAACCACTTAATATTAATCCATCATATGATTGAAAACCGGTAGATTGACCTTTTACAAAATCAACTTCAATATTAAAATTAGCGGGTCTTAATGGTATAGTATTATCAGTAAGTGTTCCAGATACAATTACTGATTGAAGTATTGGTAAAGAAACAAGTTCAGATACCCATAATACATCATTTTTGTTAATATTAGTAGGTAATGGTTCGTATAATTTTAATACAATACTTTTATTTATTTCTCCATCTGGAACTTTATTACCTAATTCATCATTCTTAAATTTAGTAAAAGTTGTATTATCAGTATCCCAATTTGAAATTATAATTTGTTTATCATCAATATCAAATGATGCTAAATGATTTAAATAATTTGGTTTATTTAAATTAAATTTTAATTGAGATGCAATTGCATTAAATAATTCATCTTTTAAATTTTGTGTAGAAACATAAAATCCAGGATCATCAAATAAAATACTAATTCTTTCAATTTCCCCCTTTATATTTCCATTATATGGAACTAATAATAAATCTAATTTTGCATTTGTATTAAATGCCTTTATAGAATTATAATTAAGTTGAATACTATCTTTTGAATTAAAATTACCAAATAAATTAGAGTTATCCTCAGTTGAATGATAAATAAATACGTTTGTAGCTAAATTACTTTCAAATGATATTGTAAAATTAGTATCACCAAAACTATAAACAGGTATTACTACATTTGTTGGATAATCTATTTTATCAATAATAGGTGTATCTAATACTTTATTAATTGTTACTATAATTGATTGTGTAACACCATCACCATATAATTCTGAATATGGAGTAAGTAATATTTTAAATTGACCTTCGTTATTTTGAAAATCGTTTTGTAAATCTAATTCTGCGTTTCTACTTACCGCCTGAGTAAATGTTCTATATGGTGTTGTTATTTTAATACCATCTAATTTACTTGCATTATATGGAATTGAAATTAATTTAGAACTTTTATTTGTAAATACACTTTCTGCTATATTATAGCTAATATCGTTTACACCTAATGTTAGTGTAGGATAATTAGATGTATTTGGTGTTACTTCAATTAATAAAATAATATTAGAATTAAAATCAGAACTTCTTAATAATCCAGAATTATCCGATGTTAATATATTAAAATCATTAATATCAAATGTACTATTACTATTAAATTTACTAGAATATTGCCATCTAATATTACTTAAATCAAATGATGATAAACCACTAATTGAAATAGATAAATCTGATGAAGTATTATTTACATTGGTTATATCAACCGAATCACCTATTCTTATTGTTTTAGGTGATACTAAGTCAATAGAATTTATTGTTACCTCTAATTCACTATTTAATTGAGTATTATTGTAGTTTGTAACTAAATAAACATTTTGTATTCTTGTAAATGTTTTTACTGTTGGTGTTTGAGTTAAATCAAAACCCAAATCAATAGTTTGTGGTAAAACATAATCAGATGTTGCTTGTGTAGAACCATAGCCATTATATGTAATTAAAGTAATACCAGGAACTTTTGTTGGCTCATATACACCATCAATTAGTATAGTATCATTTACTAATGTCTTTTTTAATTCAAAATAATTTTTTAATGTAAACCCATCATTTACTATTGGTTTAATTACTAAACTATCATTAATTGTATTTGAATCAATTAATAATACTGAACCTTCATTATAAGATTGACCTTGTACATTAAAAGTCATTTGATTCTTATATGTTCCTATATTATCTAAAAATAATTTTATATCTGCACCAGTTGGTGTAGGTGGCGGAACAATTTGTGTATTTGTATTAATTTGTGAACTATCTCCACTTGTTATACTACCCCCATTATTTCCATAACTACTATTAAGGACATCTAATGAAGTGAATGGTGTGTATGTAGCACCATCCATATTTTGGGAATATAAATTACTTAAATAGTCTAACATTACTTATAAATATCCTTATTTAAAATAGTTTGTATTAAAATCAATATAATTAGATAATCCAGTATACATTGAATATGTTCCATTTGAATACGAACCTCCACCACCTCCACTATATATTGGAGTAGTTGTTTCTACTGGCAATGGATCTGCAATAGGAGTAGGTACTATCACATCTTCTTTTATTGTTGTAATAGGTGTTGTATCAATTGTAACTGGTGTTTTATTTACTATACCTAATTTATCGTTTTGTGTTAGATTACTTTTTGTTGTATAAGTTGTATCTAATAATGATTGTAATAATTGTGAATCAGTTTTTGATTGTGTATAATCTTTTACAATTTGTGGAATATCATATTGTGCAATAAATGATGAATTATATTCAATCGATTCATGTAATCTATTTTGTAATATTGATATTATATCATTTGTTTTATAAAATTCATCTATATTAAATGGTGTATTTGTTTTATTACCATAATTAGCTGAATTAATATTAAATTCTTTACCATTTAATTGATAGTAAACTGAATTTTTAAAATCACTAAATACTTTTGTTTTAAATGAAGTATAAGATAGATGATTAAATTTATAATCAGCTATAACTTTATCTAACCACACTTTACCATGAGTTGAAATAAAATATTTATCAATTAAATCACTAATTTGTAATTCAATTGAATCTATTGTATTTTCTATATTAGTAATAACTTCTCTTAATTCATTTGCTTTATCTAAAAAAGAATTGTATCTATTTGTAATTTTTTGATTCAAAATTTCATCATTTCCCAATAAAGGCATTATTCTAATTTCAGTTCTACTAGGTGAAACTTCATGTATCCATACTCTTTGTTTCTTATCCTCATTTCCTAAATAATTTTTTAAAAAATTAAATGAAACTTTAAATTGTCCATTACCATAACCTGCTTCATAAATTAATTTTTCAACATCAATATTATAAATCAATTCTTGTGTAATAGGGTCAGTTGTACTTAATAGATATTTTGATAAATTATCTTTATGAATATATCTTACATTATTACCACCTGTTTGTTGTAATAAGTTGTTCGAAATATCATATATTCTAAATTCAATAACATCATTATTAGACATTCCAAAATCAGTGATATTTTTCGCGCCTGTTTTGAATATCGTTAAATCTTTAGATGCAATTAATTGTGCTGTTGAATCTAAATTAAGATTAATATTTTCAATATTTTGGAAATCGTTTATTGCCATAATTAGTTATGATTATATATTCTCATTACAAAATCTTTGTTTTCAATTTTACCATTAGGGTCTATATCTGTAGCTGTTATAGTCATAGTATAATTTAATTGTGTTGGAGATGAATGTGAAAACAATCCACCACCATTTTGACCAGGTAATTGATTTAAGTATGCAGATGGAGAATCCATTTGAAATCTTTGAGTTTGATTTGCTTTTAATTGAACTGGTAAAGATACTCCTAAATTCCAAGGAGATTGTAATACATCACCTTTAAATGATATATTAACAGATATATCTTTAGGTCCAGCTACTACATCGAAATATGTTTGATATGTGCTAGCAAATGGATTACCACTTGCTGCAAATTGACCTGCCTTTGCATTACTTCCATATCCACCACCATAATCCTGAGATATCATTACACCTTGTTGAATTAACTTAGTAGGATCTCCATTTGAAAAAACTATTGTGGATAATTCACCAGTAGAAACACCACCCGCAGCTACTGCTTGTTGTTTAGCACTTAATTGTTGTTGTGCTACTTGTATTGTTGCATTTGCTTGTGCTAATAAATTGTTTAAAGTATCAATCTGTTTAATTAAAGCATTCTTTTGAGCCGTTAAGCCCGCATTCTCTGCTTCTAATGCAGTTCTTTCAGTTGCTTCATTAATTGCTTTAGTTAAAGATGTAGTTAAGTTAGTTCTTAATTCTAATGTTGTTTGTTGAACCGAATCTATTGTATTTTGTAACTTAGCTGCGGCAACTCTTAAAGAATCATTATCAGTATATAAAGAACTACTATCTGCTAATAATGATTGAACTCTAGATTTTAATGCATCGTTATCTGTTGTTAAAATATTTACTTGCAATTGTAAATCTGCACTATGTGATACTTCTGCATCATATACAGGTTTTGGAACTAAATCTAAACTTGCAGTTGGTAATCCTGTAATTAATTCAGTAACTTTAATATCAATAGCATTTGCTAATTGAGTTGCATCATATTGGTCAATATACAACTTAGCAGACATTGTTGATTCTGAATTTAAATCACTAAAATTAATGTATGATGTTTCTATTGCCATTATTCGTAAATATCAAATGAACCTATTTCAAAAATCTCTTCGTTATCAACATCTATTGTTTTTACCAATAATGTGTAGTTTCTACCAATAGGCCAGTTGGTTAAGTTTAATTTTACCAAATTATTAAATTCACCTTGTATTACTCTACTTGCATCAGAATAAGGAATTATAGTTTCTTTTGTTACGGTATCTATAATTGAATAATATGATGTTGTAGGTAAATAATATTTTACCTGATATGCAAAAGTAGAATTAAATTGTTTTACCGGATACAATTCTCTAGCATCCACTTTTATAGTTACCTTTTGTCCTTCATTATAAGATGTTTTAATATTTGGAGAATACACTCTATATTGAACATCATATGAACTACTATTAATATAATCTGTAATATCCACTAAACTTCCACTAATACTATCATCTTCTAAATAAGTAATTACTAATTTAGGTTGATATATTGTATTGGTTTCTTTTGAAAATATTTTAATACTACCATAATCTACGGTATCTTGTTCATTTGCCGTTGGAAACTTTAATATAATTCCATTATTAACTAATTCATTATCTGCCCATCTTTCAAAGAATTGAGTAACATCTAAATTAATATCATCTAATCTATAATTAAATGATTGTGTTGCTATCGAACTTGTATACCAACTACCTCCCCAACCACTACTATCACCTGTTACAAATTGAGAATAAGATGCGGTAATACCATCCATTGTTGTATACCAATTAGTTGATGTATTATCACCATTTCGATACATCCAAGTTGCACCATTAGTAGTTAAATTATCGAAACGAGTACCAGTACCCATTTCCCAACTTCCACTAATAGGATATGCTTCAATACTAAATCTTGCAGGAATTTCATCTGCTTTAGTTATTTTTAGTTGTAAAGATGCACTAAATGGAACATCTGGTAATTCAATGTTATCAAATTGAATTAATACTCTACTCATATCAGGTGTATCACCATAATATACTTTAGATATTTCCAATACTTCATCTATACCAGTATTTTGGTAAGGTTGTTGTAAATATATAGTTGCATCTTGTGATGCGGTATAAAATAATACCATTATAATGCTCTCCCTTTAATATCCGTATTAGGAAACTTCAATTCAAAAATAGAAGGATCCATTGAAGGATAAACAATTTTATTTTGTGTTGCCGCCTTTATATCATAAGTATATAGAGAATATCCATCTTGTGCAATATTAATTATTTCAACACTAGGAACGGATGCCACACCTTCAACATTTGCTAATTCTAACTCTAATTCACTTAAATTAATAGGTTGATTTATTTTTCTATTATTAATATCAAAATAATTAGTTACGGCCTGTACACATGCTAATACAACTGCACTTTTATTATAATTTGAATAAACTGTTATTTGAAAATTAACTCCAATATTAATAATAAATCCATCTAATATATTCACTGCATCTGTAATCAATCTATACTCGTTTAAATACGTTTTAAGGTTGTTTTTAGTTGCATCATTAAGTTGTGTAAGATTTCCATTACTATCGTACCCCAATGTATACATATTGATTGCAAATGGGTTATTATTTGAATTAACAGTACCTTTAGATTGTAAGAAAGTATCTATTGCAATTTTAGTATCTGCTTCACTTAAACCTACCAAAGATTTTGTGAATGCTACAAATTGTGCTCGAGCAGCAGGATCTCTTAATATATTTTGTGTAGGAGTTATATCTGCTGAAGAATCTTGTTCTACATATACTTTTGCTATACTACCAAATGAAGGGTCTAATGATAACGCTCTAACCTCATAATCTGATGCTGTTACACATCTATTTTGTGATGCATAATTTGCAATTGCATTTTCTCTAATTTCATCTAATGTTTCAATACCTCTACCACCCGTAGCAGGAATTAAATTATCTACTGCTATTGAAGCTTTTGATTGTTGATATGTAGGTAATGATATATTACTAAAAGATAATAATTCTTCATCAAAATCAATACCTGTTATTTTTCTTAAATCATTAGATTTTACATTTGATGAAATTCCACCACCACTTAGATACGTTACTGTTAAAGTATTTCCTATACCCGATGGTGCTATACCATATGTAGATGTTTTTAAGAAATTAGATGGGTCAAAAGATGCATCTAATCTATTTATTGAATTGTTTAAACCCAACCCAACATTTTTAGTATTAGGAACAATCATTTCATCTGCCGTTGTCTCACTTGCTGCACCAAATCTTAATTGAACGGTATCAACATCAATTACTCTTGTAGTAAACCTTCTATTGGTTTTAACTAATTTTAATGTGTATGGTGTAACATCACTATTACCTGCCAATGTTGAATCATATATAGATGCATTTGGTTGTTTTACATACACCATTTCTTGTGCCAAATACGGAACTTCATAATAAGTGTTCGCATTATCAGTAACCGATATTATTTTTATAAAATTAGAATCTATAATATTAAATGTTGGATTTGGTGTAAATGTTCCCAACGGAAAAGTTTCAGTTACTACATTTGCACTAATAGCCTTAACTGTTTTTGTTAATAAATAAAGTTGAGGTGTGCCTGTTGTATCGGTAGTTAATACAGAAACCGTTCTACCATTAGCATCGGTAAAATCAACCACATCCTCTGTTATAAATGTAACACCTGAATTTGATTGTGATTGTATTTGCATTCCTGCTTTAATCTTAACACAATAATTATAATCCGGTTCACCATTATTAGATGGAACGGTTTGATAAACTGTCAATGTTGTTGTAGCCGGTCTACTAATCTTAGGAACGTATCCAAAGTTTTGTGCGTGAGTAAGTATGTTTGAATAATTACTTGCAATGTTAATAAAGGATTCTTTTAATTGTGCATCCGTATAGTATGATAAAACATCACCTACATAAGCGGCTTGTTCTATGAACATCATACCAGGAGATGCATCACTAAAATCACTATTAGTATTTGCGAAATATGTTTTTGTAAATTCAATTAAAGCCTGTTTTAAAGATGTGAAATCTCTATTCACATATTTAATATCTTTTTTATTTGTTGACCAGCTTTTATCTATTGGATTAAGTGCCATTTTATAATGAAATTGTTAATGTATCAGTTGTTGGAATTGCTGAAAAGTTTATTGAATATTTTAATTCTAAATTTACCAAATGTTTATCTTTGTTATCATTGTTATTTTCAAATATAATAGATTCAATTGTAACATAAGGTAAATACTTTGATATTGCAGTTGTTATAACATTTTCAATTTTTGATTCAAACTCACCTTCCTCATATGGTTCAAATATAAATTGTCTTAATGGAGTACCAAATGTTGGATTTGATATTCTTTCGCCTGGTTCGGTTAATATTAAGTTTTTTAAATTAGATTTAATCTGATCTTTTGTAGTATAGTTTACAGCAAAATATCCGTTATTTGCACCACCAATAGGCAATGCTAAACCAACGGATTTATCTTGTGTATCAATTACAAATGATTTTTCTAATTCAAATGCCACTTACATTACCCCTTATTGAATTTTTTTACTAATTGAGAATAATCTCTATTCAAAGCTTTTAATACAGGAGCTGTTGCCTGTGGATTTCTTTGTGCTGCAATTTGTGCCTTAACATGTAATGGAATACCACCTTCTTCTTGTCCTTGTAAATAAGAACCATATTCTTCATCTCCACGACCACCCCAATTACTTGCTGGTGCTTGTTCAGGTTGCATATAATCATTAAATCCATCACCATATCCTAACATATCAGGTGATATCATAGGTCTAGTTGGTGCTGCTTGTCTTTGTGAATAATCTATTGTTCCCCAACCACCATCATCTTTTGATTTAAATTGATAATCTTCGTTTACTCTTGGTTTTTGAGTAGGTTCTGAAACTTGTTCGTTTAGAACTTCATGTACAGCTTTGCGAATTTCTTCTTTAAGAGTTTTTTTAATATCTTCTCTTAAAACCTTCACTAATGCCTTAATTAATTCTTTTTGATCCATAAATTGTGTTTTTACTATATATAATTATTTATTATTTCTTTTTTGGGATAATAAATCCATTAATTGCTCCTAATCTTGGATTCTTTACAAATACCCCTACACCATCTCTATTAAATCCACCACCCGTAGTATTTCCTTCTATTGTTGTAATTCTACCTTGTGCATTTGGGTTAGGGTCTGCAACTATACCAATGTGATGCGGAATACCAGCTGCATTTGAATAAATAATAGCTGCACCATAAACTGGAGTGGATGACCATAATCCATTTCTAATTGCCCAAGATTTCCATTCCGCACAACTGGCAGAATTAGGTGATTTGGCTCCTGCTTGTTTAAACCAATAACTAACAGCTGCTGCACACCAAAATGCAGGACGATTAATACCCACTGCATTTAAATATGTAGTAACATATCCACCATAATTTGAAGTTGCAGGTGTTTCTAAAACTGGAATAGATGCTGCTATTTTTGCATATGCTACAATTCTTTTTCCAATATTATCATCTTTGGTAGACTGTTGTATATTATTCAAAATATCAACATCTACGCCAATGCTAACATTCATACCGGTAGAAATTTTATAAGTAGCTAATTCCTTTGCTTCGTATGAAGATTCTAATAATACAACCGCTTCATCATCTGATATTTCTTTTGTAGCTTGTTTTTGTTTAACCTCTACAATTGTTTCATCGGCTTTTTTCAAATCGTTTTCTGCACCTATTGTTTCATCATCGGTTAATTTAAAATCTGCATTATTAATTTCATATGGTGCAATTGATTGAGTTGAATTTAATTTACCCATTTCAACTTTATATCCGGTCCAACTTATAACACCAGGTCCAGGTGGTAATGGTGGTGGGTATTGTGAAATTGTATAACAACTACCTTGTATTGTAGTTAAATGCAATTGTGCTAAACTTATAAACAATTTTAGAAATTCATCTACATTTGTAATTGGAGGAGTAACCCCATTTGAAAATTTACCAGGATTAGTAACAACATTAGAAGTAACAGATAAATTAACTAATGTACCAGGTGCAGGAAATACCGGAATAGAAGTGTTTTGTAATTCGGAACCCGTCCAATATCCAACAACCGCATTTCCTAATAATGTAATGTATGAACTATAAAATGATGGATTAGAAGCTGCTAAAGAAGTTGCCGCTGCTGATTGTAAAAGTGCATTCATCAATTCTACATTACCTTTTTTAATTGGATTTTTTGTAGTATTATCAAATCCTCTCTTTATACACTCATCATATTTCTTACTAAAATAATTTGCCCATTCATCCGAAGATTTCCAATCGGCTTGTTTCATTTTAGTTCCTACTTCATCATAAAATTGTGACCACATTAGATAAGGTAATTGTTTTTAGATAGAGTATCTTTCAATTGATTCTTTATATTATTAAATGGTGATTTATCAATAGGACCAGGAGCCGATGGACCAGATGGTGTTGCAATTGTCATAGCATCTATTGCATCGATTAATTGTCCCAATAAATCTACTAATTTGTTACCTAAGATAGCCTGTTGGTCTGCACCATCTTTACCATGAAATACTTTACCACCACTATTAACTGCTAATATAACATTTTTATTATTTTTAGCATTTATTTCAATATTACCATTTTGAGAAATAAGTGTATAACCCTTTTCAGTATCTATTGTAACAATATCATCAGTAAAGATACTAAATGTTTTTTTACTAAACAAAAATGTCTCTGCATTTTTTGATGAAAGAATTATTCTACCTGTATTAACTACTATTTGATCTCCAATTAAATTATCTGAAGATGGATAGTTAGAATTTGCTTCTTTACTAACTTTTACATTTGTAGAATTAAAAAGTGTTTTATATTGACCGGATGTTATTTGTATTGAACTACCATCACCATTTACATCCTCACTTACTACATCATATATTTTCTTTTGTTGATTATTAGAACTTTCTCCATTACGAATTAATATTGCAGGATAAGATGTTCCATTTGTTTTATCATCATGTATATATCCACTAAAACGAATTGAATGTCCAAATCTACCTTGAATTATAGTATCACCCTCATTCATAGCTAATTGATGAATTTTCATATTTCTTTTAAAATATTTACCACCAAACCCATCCTTTATATTATCAGAAGTATTTGTACCTTTATCCGAATTAGCTATGCCCGTTTGTGAAGTTTCTTGATAATTGTTTAAATTACTATTACTACCACCATCAGTCTCCTTTGTAGTTTTCAATCCATATAAAACTAATGTTGTATCTGTATTAAAATTTGGAGAATTTTCTGGAGTTATTTTTTCGTAATAATCTCTACCCGATATATTATAAATTCTTACAGTCTCATTTTTTACGGGTATTTGTAAAAACTCTCTTCTTAAAGGATATGCAACCGATAATTTATCTTCATTTATTTCAACCGCTGCACCAGGCTTTCTATAATAAATAGCACCATAATATAATCCATCTTTGTCTATATAATCACTATCTTTAAATTCAGAATATGCTTTATCTAAATCTTGTATTGGATTTTTAATATCACTTATATTCAATACTACACTATGAACCAATGCAATGTCGTATTGCAATCCAGTTGTATTAGGTGCAAAATTTGCAGAAACTTGTTGTGATTGGAAAAAATTAGCCATTATTTACTACCCAATGTTTCTTTTAAGTTTTCAATTTCAAATTCTAAATCTTCAATCTTATCTTCTGTATTTTGTGTTATTTCTTTTGCGGTCGCATCCATTTCCTCTAATAGAGCTTTCTTATCATCTTCACTTAACCAACCTTCATCTCCAGCTTTTTTAGTGTTTGCTAATACTAACTTTTGTGCTATGTTTGCAATCTTAATAAGGTGGTCATCATTACTAATACTAGCTTCTATCAATTGAGTAATAATAGGACCAACGGTCACTACATCTCTTGTTGAAGTAACTAACTTTCTCATTTCTTCAATTAATGCTGAAATGTTTTTCTTTTTTGCTTGTTGGTTTTCGTAAATGTCTCCCAACAAATCACTAAATGTTTTTCCCTTAAATAAGGGAAAATTCATGTCTACGCTTGCCATAAATCTTTTTTATAAATATTGTGTAAATAAAAACTTACTTACTAATGATATAACTACCTAAAACTAAATAATCCATTTCACAATCGTAAAATGTTTTAATAGCAGTTTCAGGATCTAATACCATTGTTTGACCTCTTAAATTGAATGAGGTGTTAAGTAGAATAGGATATCCACTTAATTTTTTAAATTCCTTAAGTAAGAAATATATGTCTGTATTAAATTCTCTTTTTACTGTCTGAACTCTTGCTGTTCCATCGGCGTGAGTAATTGATGGTAAACCTGCAATAAAACCATCCTTAACTTTAAATACCTGATTCATATAAGGAACTTCTTGTCCCAACATTTCAAAGTAGTTATTAGCTTCATCTGCCGTTACCATAGGAGCAAATGGTCGGAAACCTTCTCTCTTTTTAATAACTCTATTAACTTTAGGTTTAATATCTGGAATAGTTGGATTTGCTAAAATAGAACGATGTCCCAATGCTCTTTGTCCAAATTCACTACTTCCTTTGAACCAACCTACAATTGCTCCTTTGTGAATTAACGCAGCAACCTGCTTATGTAGCGCCATAGGGTTTAGAGTGTGTTTAATCTTATCTTTAGGAACAAGTCTATGAAGTACATTAAGATAATCTGCATTGTGATAATGAGGACCTAAATAGGGATTATGGTTATCTACCTTTGAATGTGTAGGATTTGATTTGTAAAACTCATATAATGCACAACCAATAGCACTACCGGCATCAGATGGAGCAGGTGGTACATAAACATTCTTATAAGGAGTATTTAAGGTTATCTTACCATTTGCTAAACCATTATATGCACAACCACCACTTAAACATAAATTATCCATTGGGTAGTGTGAATGAAATTTATTCAACATTGCAAAGAATAATCTTTCGTAATGAGCTTGTAATGAAAATGCAATGTCCATATATTGTGGTTCAATTTCACTTTCAGGTGTTCTTGGTGCTTGATTGAATAACTCAGCCATTTTTTCGGTAAACATACCTCTTTCTGAATAATGGAATGAAAAATATTTCAAATCCAATTCTAATGTGTTTCCGTTTAGTTTTGCTAACTTTTCAAATTGTTCTCTATACACATCTTTAGGATTACCATAAGCTGCTAATCCCATAACTTTGTATTCACCACTATTAGGTTTGAATCCTAAGAATGCTGTAACGGATGCGTATAATAATCCTAATGAATGTGGAAAATAATTTCTTTCTAATTGTTGAATGTATTTACCTTTTAATCCCAACCCTAATACGGCTGTTTCGTTTTCACCAACTCCATCAACGGAGAATAAATGTGCATCGGTAAATGGTGATGTATAGAATGAATATGCTAAGTGAGAAAGATGATGTTCACAATATTTTATTTCACCTCTATACTTTAATGTATTTCTAATAATAGAATCAATATCATTATTACCTTTCCATGTCAATAACTTTTTAGTTAATCTCCATGTTTTAGGAAAATATTTGTGATATTGTTCTTTAAATCTTTCGTATTTCTTTTTAGGATCTTCGTACCAAACAATTTTATCTATTTGATTAATCTTAAGTTTATTTTGTTTTAGAATCCAATTAATCGAATTGATAGGAAATCTTTGGTCATGTTTAATACCGGTAAATCTTTCTTCCTCTTGTGCAGACAAGACCTTACCATCTACAATTAATGCAGCTGCTGAGTCGTGGTAAAAAGCTGATATACCTAGTATTCTCATTTAGTTATTACTCTCTTCCAAAAAGGGTCTTTTGATTCTTGTGTAATATCCCCCTCATCTAAAAATTGATAATACAATTTCATTTGAGTTTCTTTCATTTTAGAAACAACTTTAGTTATATAATGTGTTTTATAACCTGTCATTTCTCTCACCAATAAGTATAACGATTTTTTATTAAATGATTCTATATATTCTGCTCTTCTAAATAATTCTAAAACAGCATCTGCAATTTGAATATCTCTTTTTTTTGTAAATTCTCTATTAAGATTCAAATCCCAATATTGCAACATTCTTTCATTGAATGTTTTAAACTCATCATTATGATTTACTTGTTTAAAATCATTTTCTAAATCCCAACTTTCAGGCATTGTACTTAATTGTGATGTTGCTTTAAATCTTTTGTAATTTGCATTATTATTTAAAATAAGATAATTTCTAGCTGCAATTGTAAAATAACTAAATGCTTTACCCTTACCTTCTTCAAATTTATGTATTTTTTCTAAAAGAAATGAAATTACTTCAAATTTAATATCTTCTTTATCATCATCAAAGTATGTAAATCCCCATGTATTTAAAACATTCTCAGCTAACTTATAAAATGAATAGTGGATATGTTCTGCATATAATCTATTTCTTTCAATTTGATTATCTGATTTATTATATGCTATAATAGCAGCTTCCGTTTGCTCCGTAAAGTAACGGGTGTCTTTTTTCTTTCTACCCATTAGTTTCTTCTATTTCTTTTAAGTTTTTTTCAATAGTATCTTTCAAATCATTAAATATGGCACCAACTTCATCATCACTTTCAAATGCACCATTGGTATCTATTTCTTTCATTGCTACATACATTGCAATAAGTTTATCTAAATTATATTGTAGTTTTAAATCCTGAGCTTCTAATAATTCTTCCATTTTCTCCAATTTTTTTAGGAGATTCCAAATTATATAACCCAATGTAAGTAAAACTAATATTGTTAATATTACAAACATATTATACTACCTCCCATCCTTGTTCTAAGTAAGTTGATAGGTTCTTTTTCTTAACTGAACGTGTTTCTTCACCCTTTTTAAGAATAAATCTTTCATTTCTACCTAATTTAGCAAATGCAGTTAAACGTACAGTTTCAGTATATTGTCTATCTCTAATTGTTAAACCATTTAAGTGGTCAATTTCATGTTGAACACAAACTGATTCTAATAATCCTAAATCACTAAATAATTTATTAATATCTTCGTGATTTCTTTCTTCCGTACCAAATTCTAATACGTCAGGAAAATTATCTGCTTTTACCTTTACATTATAAGAACGAACTGTCTTAATAGGTTTTTTCATTGTTTTGGGTAAAGATAAACAACCTTCAAAATAAACCAATTTTTCTTGTCCTTCATCAACTATTTCTGGATTAACTAATACTAATGGAGTTTCTCTCACATTAATTACACAAATTCTTTTATTTAATCCAATTTGATTTGCACTCATACCTAAACCTTGTTGTTCGGTTACTGCGGTTAATAATGCAGCTGTTGCTAAATCTTGTTCTTCTTTAGTGAATGGTGTGTTAGGAATTGGTTGTTTTAATATTCCCTTGTCTGTTACTATTTTTATCATATGTAATGTTTAATACTCAAATATACATTTAATTAATTAAATTTCCAAATAATATTTAGAATAAATTCCAATTAATCATAACTTCTTTAACAAATTTTTCCCAATAGTAATAAGTCGGATGAGCAGTTTCAAAAAATACACCTTTTTTCATTTTTTCTTTTGCACTTTGAATATTAAGTAATGTTGGTTTATCTTTTAATTCATTTGGTGTTTTTTCTGTATCTTCAAAATGAAATGCAATATATTCGGAATCCCCTGCTTTATATTCATTATTTTTAAATATCCATTCATGAATACCACCATACTTAATTTCATCAGTTTCGTAAAACCAACAATTATTTAAATCTAACATTTTAAATAAATCATAAACATACGGATCTTTTTTAATATGGCCCAATGGTTCTTTTTTTGTTAATTTTTTATCTATGAAATATGATTTAAAATAAGTTTCTTCATTTGTTTTATCCAAATCAAACCAATTCATATCTGGAAATGAAAAGTTATCAAAGTCAAAAAATATTTTATAAGGTATATTATTTACTTTACAAAAATTTTGAAATAATAATAAATGAGTAAGTGCTTTTAATTCACACTCTTCAAATGAAAATAAATGTTCTGAATATGCTTTTGCAATTTTAAATAAATTACTATCTGAATATGAATCCTTTGATATATTTTGAACACCACCTAATAAGAAAAATCCAGATTTATCAGGTTGAAATAAATAATTGTTTATAACAGGATTATTATCAATATCTGTTATATTTTTTATTTTTAACATTTTATCTGAAAAATACATAGATTGTCTATAAAACTCAGAACAATTAAATATTATAGAAAAATTATTATTTCCACTATTAATTAATTTATTTGCAAGTGATATAACAGATAATACAGCAGTTTGAACGGAATTACCTGCTACCCCTAAATTATATACTTTATTTCCAAAATGTCTATGTATTACTTCAGGATAAGAACCAGTACCAGCATTATCGACATCTGCATCAGGACAATACCCTTCGTTAAACCTAGCTTTTTCAGGACGTCTAAATGATGTGTTTGAACCACCTACACATATTATATCTAGCATATCTATAATTTCTCAAAATAACCACCAATATCAAATTTTGCCTTCATATTAATTGAACCTGCCTCATTTGGTATAAATTTAGCTGGATCTACTAAACGAAAATCAACTGATACTCTTGTTTGGCTACTATCATTGTTTTTATTACCATGATATAAATTTGCACCACTAAATACTAATATTTCACCATAATTAACAGTATATGGTTTGTAATCACCCTTATCTTCTACACTCTCCATCCAAATTGTATTTTGTTCGTTGGTATTTACAAATGGCATCCAAAAATTAACCTCTGTCACTCCATGATTGTAAGTTCTATCTTTATGCCACTCACCCACTCCCAAATTACCTTCTGCTAATTGAACTCTAAATGTTGGTATAGCTTGATAAATAACTTCATCATAACCAAATCTTTCTTTAAGCTCTTTTACTAATTCTAAGTAAGTAGGTAAGAATTCGGTTTTATATTTTTCGTAATATCTTTTATGCCAAATCGTTGCTTGGTCTTTTTCTCTAACAAATAAATCATAATGTTCCAATGTGTGTAAATCTTCTAATGGAATGGTATCACCCTCCCATACTTCTAACATTTTTGAAACAATTTGTCTAAATGGATACTTTTGTGTATCGTAACTGATTTTGTAAGGTGTTTGTAAATACATAATTCTTAATATAAGTTATAATAATCTTTTAATCTTAAATCATTTTCTCTAATTTCTTGTATTTTAGGATCTGCATCTAAAATATTGTTTGTAACCGATAATTCACCATAAATAGTATATCCTACTAATTTATAATTTTGTTTTCTCCTATTTCTAGCTTTTACAAATAACCAATCATCTTGTCCCCATAATTTCATTTCTTCTGGTATTGGAGAATAGTTTTCTTTATGAACAAAGATTGCACAACCCCAACCACCATTTCTTCTTTCAATTGGTTCTAATCCAAACTCATGTCCGTAATGTTCAATATTATATTCCGTTTCATCTAAACCAATTAATCCATTTTGTTCAGTAACGTGAGGTTCTAATATATCTAATATTTTCCAATCCATCCAAATATCATCATTTAGAATTAGAAGTTTATCATATTTTGCCATGTTTACACCTTTATTCCAAGCTGCGGTTACATACGTGTTTTCTTTTTCGATTACATGATATATTTTAGGATGTATGATTTCATATCCCAACTCACCACCACTATTATCAATCAAAATAATTTGACCAACTAACGGATGTTCACATAATTCGTTTAATGTTTCACCCAATCTTTTTGCTTTCCACATTGTGGGTATTATAACTGAATACATATTTTATTATTTTTTAATTCCGTAAAAATATAAATCTGATGGATTTTGTCTACTACTAAATTTATAATCATTAAATATAGAATCAAAATCTATCTCACCTTTCATTATTTCTTCATTTAAGTTTCTATAATAATCTCCCACAAATGGTGCATCCTGTGGAGATGTTCTACGAGTCCCATGTTCAGGTCTACCATCTGTTGCACAAGTAAATAAAAATAATCCACCACTCTTTAAATGGTGAATAATGTTGTTTATTGTTTGAACCCAATATTCATCATGCTCAAAACACTCAGTAGATATAATAACATCATATCTTTCATCCGTTTTGTATTCATGTCCTCTACTAACTACATCTACATTTTTACCTTCACCTAAATCTATTCCAACATAAGTGTAATCTTCAAATAAATAACGATTATTACCATTTATATCCAAAGAACCAATATCCAATACTGAAACTCCTTTAAATTTATCTAGAAACTTTGATTGAACTGAAACGCAAAAATCCTTTTGCTCTTTATGTGCCATTTTAGTATGTTTTTGTTGTTGAATCGGTATTATCTAATTCTTTTAAATGATCCCTATATAATTTATTGTATTTGTGAATAGAATTACCATTTTGCATCCAATACTTAACTGCGGCTGGATTATTTATCCATAAGTTTTTATTTTCCCAATCAAAATCAGGTTCTTCGTAGTATGGTAGTGGTTTTTCTTCTATAACTTCATGTTCTCCTAAAATTGGTGAATTTTTTCCACTATCATAGATTTTTCGCTCTTCTATATCACCATATACCTCATTTAATTTAGTATTTATTGTATTTTCATCAATTTTACCATCACCATACACTTCGTATGTTTTTTCATCATATCCTTCAACAAAATCTTCCAATTCTTTTTGAAATACTGATTTTTTTTCCTCTTTTTTACCAATTAACCCATTAAATGCAATAATAAGTGCTACCGCAAGTGGGTCAAACACTATTACAATCAAAAATATGAAGAATTTTACTACTTTTTTCAATTCTACACCAAAAGCTTCGGCCACAAATCGAAATCCACCTACTTCTTTCTCTAAATCTAAGTTAGAAACCTTAATTTTGTTAATTTCTTCGTTATTTTTAACATTTTCATCTTGCAAATCACTAATTTTTTTGTTAATTTGTGCACTTTGCTTATCCTTGTTATCAATTGAACGTAAAAGTCGGTTATTTACCTTACCATTATCCAAAATTTTACCTTGTGTTGAGGATAAATTGGTTAATTGAGTGTTAAGTTGTGTAATTTGAGCTGAATTTTGCTGTATTTTTGTTGTATAAATCGCAATTTCTCTATCTACCTGTTGCAATTTAAGATTTTGTTGTTGAAATGCGTTAGAAAGATAACCAAATATACCAGCAGAAGTGATTATCATTAATAATCCTATTGCTAAAGTAAGATACCATTTGTTAAACCCCTTAAGGGTACTCCATTCTTGCTTCAAATATGTTGCAGACACTAATTTAGCGAACTCCAAAGAACCCGCCATAACCATTACGGATATAGATGCTCCACTAAATAGAACACCTAAACCCGTTACGGAAAAGAAAGCGGCACAACCAGCTATGATTATTGCCGAAATACCAACCAACCATTTAAGCCAGTTCATTATCCTTCTCTTTCTAAATCTACTAATTCATTTACTTTAGTTAATGAATATAAAATTTCATCAATCATTTTAATAGCATCCTGTGGAGTAATAGGCTTACTACCCTCAGTTGCTTGTCTTAAATAATTAACTCTAATTTCAATGTTGTTTAAATTGTCTCTTACTTGTTCTTTGTATCTCATATTATTTGTTTTTTATAATTATCTTTATTTTGTAAAAAATCCACAAATGCCTTTGCCCAATCTTTATGTGCCTGAAAACCTGGATGACCATCCGTTGTTACATCTACTCCAACTTCATCTGATATTTTTGTTTTTGTTGTATCTGCAAAAGTTACTATATTATTGTAATAATTATTATCTATTTTTAGATTTAAAATATGTTCGTTATTAAAATTAGGATAATCATATTGTAAATTTAAATGGTATTGTGTATAGCTAGTATCTCCACTAAAATAAAATTGAATATCATTTAATATCATAAAACTAGCTAATCCAAATAAAGAATATGCAACCTGTTTTTCTTTTTCAACAGGATGTATAAATGCTTCTGAATATTCTTTTAAAATTCTTCTTGTTTCATTTCTATAATTTTCATTTAGTGGTGGTCCATATATCCAATCTACTACAATTTGTGTATCGTTTACTTTTCCTTTTTCATTATATTCAATATTTCCAACCAAATATTCGTATTCTTCATTTGAAAATAAATCTAATCTAGAAATTGAACCAGGTAGTTCTAAACTGAATATTGTTTTTTTACTTTTATCTAATCCATTTTTAAAAATGTATTCCCAAGTACGTCTAATAACACGTTC
>TBL_comb47_HYPODRAFT_10000238_pt1 | contig 72237 bp, 75 predicted proteins | sample TroBogypolimnion_40_FD_10682 | JGI IMG/M metagenome (IMG submission 10682) | reverse complement strand
TCCCCGCAGGTCGCCCCGTTTATGCAGGGTGACGAACACCCCCCTTTTTTCGAGAAAGGCCGGATCGTTGAGCTCGCCCGCCGTAACCGCGACGCTCGCCTCGATCCCCAGGTGGTTTTCTATCTGTTGCCTTGCCAAGCGTAGGAGTGCGCCTCCCTGCTGTTCAGTGAGCATGTTGTGTCCTCTGATCCCGTTAATAAAAAGCTGTTTACTCTATTTCACAGGTTTTTCCTGTCAATACAATTATGACCGGAGACAAGGAATCAAGCCGGAACGGCCGTGACTCTACCGGAGAGAGGTGCCCTGCAGGGCAAAGGGGAACGGCGGCACCGGAAATGACCAACACGAAACCACCACAAAGGGCTGGACGAGAACCGCCTACGAAACGGTTACCGGGGGAGCGCTAAACCCTTGAGAGAGAGCTCTCCCGTGGATATAAAAGGTGTCTCTTTGTGGAACCCTCGCACACTCACGCCAACGGTTCCCCGCAGGGTATAGGGCAGTTGTTTCCCCTTCGATGTTGTTGTATCAGCGGTGTGCATCAAGTCGACCACCGAGGCAACGATGTCCAGCACCGAAGCATAGACGGTAACCGGAATGAGTTGGGTGCCGTGGGCCGGAACACTCAGCTGACTGTCGGCAATGCCACTGGCAAAATGACGACCGTCAATTTCCAGATCGCAGTTGACCGCATGCAGGTCCAGGGGAACATCGTTGGGGTTGAGAACCCGTAACTTAATCAGGAAAACACCTTCCAAGGCCTTGATCTCCTGAATCTGGATATCGGCGATGGAGATCTTAGGCTCTTCCCGCAAGCCATACATCGTAGCGCAGCCGCTCAACAGCAGGAGGGTGAAAAAAAGAAAAAGAACGCTGAATAGTGCTGATTGCGATTTAGAGATATACATAGCCGCTCCTTGGTGAAAATGACAGAGCCTCTTGTTTAACCACAGGAAATTACAAAGTCAACATCTCGATGGAACTATTGACGTTCCGGTAAGAACACAGTATCAATACGCTGCCGCGGAGGAGTGCCGGAGCGGTTGAACGGGACGGTCTCGAAAACCGTTGTGGGGGTAACCTCACCCAGGGTTCGAATCCCTGCTCCTCCGCCATTTTAAAACAAAAAGTATTTGATTTATTTGCAGTTTGTTTATTTATAAAAAGTCCAGCATTCACTCTCTTGACGGATACCTTCGGACTATCTCGGACTCCTGAACAGTTTTTCATCAGTTCATAGTTGCCCTACCTCTATTATTACTCCCAGTCCACAGCACGCTCGCAACATTCCTCAATAGTCTCACCAAAATATCGGAATGCATTTATATCTGAACGGATGGCGATTGACTTAAGATAACGCTGAGTGTGGTCCAGTTGGTATTTTGAGCTGTTTAGAGGTTAAGGCATGTTGCCCTGCCCAGTTTATGTACCAGCCTTTGAGTTAATCCATCAAGCAGTCGTCTAGGCATAAATGGCCGTTTAAATCCATAGAACGGATTGCTTGTGGCGCTGGCGGACGATACCCCAATGCAACTTACCGCAATCACGATAGGTTGCCGGGAGAGAATGGCTCAGGTTACCAGCGAGCCTCCGTCTGCAGCAGGGTAAGTCTCTTGAGTCGATAGAGCGGTGAGGCAAAGGATTAAAATGGAAGGAACAATTCGGAGGGCTGGTTCGGAAAATATGGAAAATCTCCTTGCGGTTTGGCCTAGTTGCGAGCGCTACTGGCAGTAGCCCTGGCATGCTTGAAAGAGAAAACGTTGGGGATATTTCGGGACTCTCAGCTGCGGGTCTTAATATCGTTGTCCTTTGCCGCTGCTTTCGATGGCAGGTTGTTGCCAAAAGCATTTTGGAGAAGCTGCTTCACGGCAGTTCGGTCTCCCGCCGTCAGGGAAACGATTTTTGCGCCGGTGTGCATGAGTGCCAAAGTCAGGAAAGCGCTCAGTAATACGCCTCCGCAGTAAACCATTAACGCCATGATATTGGCCAAAGGAACGGTCCTGTCTGTCAACTTGAGATCAAATGCACTTCCGCCAATGCTCGAAGCCATCTGTTGGACAGGGCCAGTCAGGGACGCAGGGGATTTCAGAATGGTGAAAATGAGCTGAAAGATATCTATAGCATATTTTAGCCCAAGGATGATGACGGCAAGGCCAATACAAGTGGCTATGAGGCTGATGATTTTTTTGATGGTTTCCACTGCTGGCACGGGGCTCCTCTCTTGTCGTTAACATGGTCATTAGGTGGCGGTCCACCTCCCTTATCCCATCATTGAAGAGACTTCCAGTATATCTGGAAATGGTTATGATGTTAGCAAGGTATATGGTGTATGCAACATGCAGAACATGCCGTTGTTTCGTGTATATTATATACACATTTTTTTAGTTCAAAGTCAATTGGCATGGCTATTGCCTCAATATGCAGGCTGTTAATGGCAAGAACTGCCAGGTGGACTTCCCCAAAGAGAATGGCCGGTCCCTGTCGCTCACGGAACCGGCCGTTCTCTTGATATTATATTGGGTAAAAAAGGCCTTGGTCGCTATCCTTCTTTTCTCCATTTTCTTCAAGAGGGCAAGTGACGGAAGGGGGGGGCTGAAACCAATCGACGCCTCTTACGATTTCCCTATCGGGATGAGCAATAACGGAATTCGGGACTGGCTGCATATTCTGTGAGCGACGCTCCCTGACCAGAAAGCATCCATCCCGGTCTTTCCGTGGGTACTGATCACAATCAGATTGATCTGCGCCTGCTCGGCAGCATCCACGATGACACTCGCAGGATCTCCCCGTAGCACATGCGCGCTTGCCTCGAATCCCTCCTGCCGCAAGCCATCCTCCAATGTCTGGAAATATTTTTCAGCATCCTGGGTCGCGAGCTCTAGAAGATGTGAGGTCGTTCCGGGGAGCATTCTGCTCGCTACGGCCTTGTCCCCAGAAAGGGTTGCAAGCTCAGGTATCACGGTAGCCAAATGTAGCGTTGCGTTGCATGCTCGGACCAGTTCTTTGGAAATCGGCAGCGCTTCAGCATGTTCGGGATTATCATCCATTGGGACGAGGATGTGTCGACAGGAAAAGGCAGGAGGCTTTCCTTGCACGTCAGGATGCGTAATGAGAACAGGCTGTGCTCCCCGCGCTATGACGCTCTGTGCGATACTCCCGAGAAATAGATGGAACGCTGCTCCACGACCATGGGAACACATGATCACTAGATCGTACGCCAGCTCCTCCGCATGCGCTACAATACTTCCGGCCACATCATCGACTTCATTAGTGTGCACGTGGCAGTCGACATGGATTCTTGCAGAGAACGAGCGCTTTGCTAGCTCACTCAAGTAACGCTCGGCGTCCTGAGGGTGCTTCAGGTGGGGCTGGCCGTGCACCTCATCGGGGGCATTTCTTTCCACAACGTGTATGAGCGTGATGCGTGCCTGGAGCTTTTCAGCCAAAAAGGCAGCAGCAGGTAACGCGGCTTCAGCCAATATTGAACCATCTATCGGTACAAGGATATGCTTGAACATGAGATCACCCGGTTATTGCCTTGTAGATGAGGTAGACGTTAAGAACGACGATGATAGCCGCAATGAGGCCGACGGTAATGGTCGTGGTCCGTTTGTTGATCATCTCTCCCATAATGTCGGCACGACTAGTGAACATCACGAGCGGAATAATCGCAAAGGGAAGCCCGAAGCTCAGAATCACCTGGCTCATCACTAAGGTCCGGGTCGGATCGAGCCCGACGCCGATCACCACCATTGAAGGGGCCATGGTGACAAGCCGCCGAATCCAGACAGGAATATGCCGCTTGAGAAATCCCTGCATGATCACCTGCCCGGCACCGGTTCCCACCGCAGCCGACGACAGCCCTGAGACCAGCAACGAGAGTCCAAATATCCATTTTGCAGCACTACCCAGAAGCGGCTCAAGCGTGTGGTAAGCCTCTTCGATAGTGGCGATGGAAGTATGCCCAGTTTTGTAGAAAGTTGCCGCTGCCATGATCAGCATTGCGGCATTGACACAACTGGCGACCCCCATGGCGATGACGACCTCCCCGATCTCAAACCGGTACAAGCTCTTCAGGCGGGCCTTGTCACGCACCACGATACGCCCCTGCATGAGGGCCGAATGCAGAAAGATTGCATGAGGCATGACTGTCGCCCCAAGTATGCCGCAAGCAAGGAGCACGCTTTCGCCACCCTCAAAACGAGGCACAAAGGTGTTGTGCAGCACGAGCCCCCAATCAGGCGAGATGATGAAGGTCTCGGCGAGGTAACAGAGCGCGATCATCGCGACCATCGAGGAGATCACGGCCTCGAAACGACGAAAGCCGTAGCGCTCCATGCCGAGAATGAGAATGGTGGCAAACCCGGTCAGCAACCCTCCTATCAATAACGGCACTCCCATCATGAGCTGGAACCCTAAAGCGGCACCGAGAAATTCGGCCAGATCTGTCGACATGGCGACAATCTCCATCAGGACCCACATGGAGACAACCACTGGTTTTGGAAATTGCTCGCGGCAGTGTTCAGCCAGATTCAACCCGGTGACCAGACCAAGCTTTGCCGACAGCGTCTGAATCAGCATCGCCATCAGGTTGCTAACGACAATGACCCATATGAGCAGGTAGCCGAATTGGGAGCCGCCCTGAATATTAGTTGCGAAATTGCCGGGATCGACATAGGCAATACTCGCTATGAACGCCGGTCCCATAAAAGGAAACATGCGCGCCAGGAGGTTCTTTTTCTTTGCGCTTCCAAGGACATCCAGAGCATTTTGAACCGTCCTGGCATCGGAAGGTTTGGGTAGGTTGTCAGTTCTCACATCACTCATATCTCAACCTTCCGATGTTCCAGGGTTATGATGCGTTTGAGGGGGATACTCATAAGAGGAATTCATTTCCAGCACGGTCACTATCCTGTTTAGTTTCCCGTTCAACACTGTACCCGTTCTATTTAATCTCAAAGTATCCCTCCTGTCATCCTTGCAGATGCCTAGCTGTCAGGTCCCGTGAGATTGTAAACTGACTTTTAAAAAGATTGGGGTGAGTCTTCTGCTAGTTTTCAAAGCCTGTATTGGCGTAATATGGCCGAGTAATTTCTGTGCGATATGATCAGTGTGCTGAGAACCAAACGTAACATTACAATAAGACCTTTCTCTTTCGCACTGTCAGTCCGGTTGCTTATTCAGGGAGGTCATCACCGGCTGGTCGATAAGTGCGGCGAGTGGTACCACCCTGTCAGATTGGTGTAAAATTGCAAAGAGACGGTGGAGTTCCTTGAACCAGTCGGTTGTCGCCTTGTCACTTGGGGGAGGATGGTCATGGAGGAGCAGAATGTCTCCGCGCCTCAGTTTCTTAAGCACCCTGGAGGACAGGTTACTCACATTCCTGTTGCCCCGGTCAAAGGGCCGACAGCTAAAGGTAATGGTCTGTAGCCCCAATAACGCCAGGACCGGCTGAAGGCGAGGACTGGTGATGCCAATCGGCGGTCGAAAAATGAGCGGGCGGATACCTGCTCTCCCGAGGATCTCCTGGGTTGCCTGGAGATCCTGTGACAGAGTCCTGCAGCTCCGCAGCGCAAGCAGGTTGTCATGACGATAGGAATGGTTGCCGATGGTATGCCCGTGGGCGAGAATGGCATCGATCAACTCCGGATGGGCGGCAGCATTTTTGCCGATCACAAAGAAGGTAGCCGGCAGCTTGTATTGGGCCAGCAGTTCCAGCAACACCGGAGTGGATGCCGGAAAGGGGCCATCGTCGAAGGTGAGGGCAATCCCGCTAGCACCTTTTTTCCCCCTGCAGATCACCGGGAGGAAAAAGGACCATTGCGGCAGGAATGGTGCCCCCAGGCAAACAACGACAAAGAGGACGAGGGGCACAGCAGCGGCGTACGGGGGGGCAAAGAATCCGAGCAGAAGCGCCAGCAACAAGGCAACCAATCCCGTTTTTTCCGCCATGCTGAAGCTGCTCATACGCTTTTCACTCCGGCTCGGCCGACCATCCAGAAAAGTTCGCTATTGCTGGCAGCACTCAGTTGCAGGTCAAGAAATCCGGCCGCAGTCACCATCCCGGTCAGGTGTTCAGGGGTACGATACCACGGCCGCCTCCCGGCGATCCGCACCCGAAGATCTTCAACATGCCAGAGAAAAGAGCGCTTGCCTGGCGGTTGCACCACAAACCGCACGATCAAAATACCGCCCTGGGCAAGCAGTTGGGTGCTGCGCGCCAAGGTTGCCGCCAACTGTTGGTCGTCAAGGTAATGCAACATATCCAGGAGCAGGATGGCATCAACCGGATGGGCGACATCAGGCAGCTCCGGGGCCGCGCCCACGACCATCATCCCTCTTGCGCCGGCAGCCCTCCCTGCGACCCTGACCCGATCCGGGTCAGGATCCAAGCCGATGACCGTTGCCCCCGGCAGATATTCCAGGCACCAGCAGGCAGGGACACCATACCCGCAGCCGATATCGAGAATTGTTTTGATGGCTTGGTGCTCTGCAAGTAAACGTGGCAGCTCGCTGAACAACGGGTCAAACTTGATCTTGAAGCGGGCGAACATGCGGGGGTAGGCCTCCAGCAGGCGGTACCGACGCAGGAGGCGTTGCTCCAGGGTTCCGGTCTGGATTTCGTTTTTGTCTCTAGGGCGAAAATAGGCTTGCAGCAACGGGGGGAGGAGGACAAAAGTGCCCAGCAGGGTATACCCGATGCCGCACAGCGAGGTGATGCCCACGCTTTTGAGGGTGGCATGTTGGGCAAAGCAGAGCACGCCAAAACCGATGAGGGTTGAGGCGGCTGACAGGAGCACCGCACTGCGTACCAGCACATGGGACGGATGTTTGATCGTTCCGTACCATTGGCAACCGCAGACCATGTAAATAGTGTAATCCCCCCCAACACCCAGGATGACCACCGAGAGCATAAGTCCGGGGATGTCAAGGGGATGCCCGATGAGTTTCAGGGTGCCGAGGGTGCAGATGGTGGCAAAAACAAGGGGCACCAGTGTGATCAGGGTCAACTGCCAGTTCAGGAAATGCAGAAACAGTAACAGGGTCACCAGCACGGCAATGATCACAAACGAGGAAGAAAAGGTGTCCAGCAGATACGCTCCCAGTCGCGCTGAAAAGTAGGTGCCGTCGAAGATCTTATGGCTCCTCCCATAGTCTGCCAGGAAGCGGGGGGCATCATAGTTATTGCCGGGTGCGATGGTGATGAATTGGATCACTTTACCGCTAGTATTCGCGTTGATCCCCAGCAGTTTATTGTAACGGGTGGAAAGCGGGCTGGGGTTTGGGGGGCGAGAGCCATCCAGTTGGGCAAAAAAAGCGGCAAAGGCCTGGTCCGTGAAGCCGAGGACAGCCCCTTCCCGGAGGAGTTCTTTTTTCACCTGCTCGATCCGTGCCGCTGTCCAGAAACTTTGCCAGGCGGCATAATTTTGTTGACTGCGCTCTCCACCTGGGAAAATCATGGACGGTACGAACGCGGATTGAACGTGGCCCTGTCGGATATCCTCTTCGATCTGCATCAGCAGGCGATCATTTTGCTGCTGCAGGGCCTCCATGGAATCGGCGGTGGTCATCAGGTAGACCTTTTGGCCCATATCGCCCCAGACCTTGGTAAACAAGCGGTCTTCAGCCTGGGTCTTTTTGCTGACCGTATTCATGTCGCTGAGATTCATGCGGAATTCAGGTTTAGCAAAAAACACCAGGGCCAGGGCGAGGGCGACGGCTGCCACCGCTCCGGGCTTACCGGCCTTGAAGAGTCGTTCAGAAAGTTTATGGAGAGGCGGATGACGATTGCCAGCCGGCGGCATGACTGGGAAAATCCGTGGGCAGAGGAAGTAAATGAACAAATAGGTGAAGAGCAAGCCCAGGGCCGTGAATTGGCCGAGTTCGATAAATACCGGGAAATCGCTCAGGCTGAGTACCAGGAACGCGCCGATGGTCGTGAGCAGCGCCAGGATGCCACCGATGGATTGCATCTCTCGAGCCGCATGTTCGCCTTTGATTGCCTGGGGTCGATCCAGAAAAAGCAGGTAGGTTATGCTGTAATCATCCATGATGGAGATGAGAGCGCCTGAAAAACCGAGGACCATGATGGAGATGGAGGAATGGAACAGCGAATAGACAAAGAGCGCGGTGGCGGTTCCGGCCAGCGGTGGCACCAGGGCAAGCAGACTGATGAGCGGTCGGGAGAAAGAAAAGAACAAGAGCAGGGCTATTCCGGCGGTCGATAAACCCAGAGCCAGCTGGACATCATGGCGGATAATTGCCTCGTTATCAAACGCGGCTCGATAGGCACCGGCTGGGGTGAGGGTGACCTTAATCCCTGAGGGCGCGTATTGCTGGCTGAGTTCACGGGCAGCGGTAGCGAAAAGATCAGCCAGTTTCCGGGCCGTAGCCGTATCACTGCCGGCGATTATCGGCCGGCCGGTGAGGAGGAGATGGCGTTTGTCTTGAGAAAGGAGATTGCCCTTGTACATCGAGGCATTCGCTGACGGGGCCAGATGGATCAGTTTCGCCAGAACCGGATCCTTAAAGCCGAGGGGATCGGGACCGATAAAGGAAGCTTGGCCGATACCTTCCAGGCCGCTCATGCCCTGAATCAGCTCGTGCAGCCGTTGGCGGATGGCGTCGCTCTCTAAACGTGGGGCGATCGTGTTTTCAAGCTCCTCCCGTGAAAACAGCAGGGGCAGCTCTTGAACAACCTGGTGCGCCAGCTCCGGGATCAAAGCCCCGACATCACCCAGCCCCACTTCCGCAAAAAGACCGCTGGCCCGCATCGTCTGCTGCAGGCTGGCGCTGCAGGCCACCAGAATGTCCGGTGCATCCTTGTCGATCATGATATCAATGGCGACCTGATCGTGGATGGGATGATTTTGAAAAATTTCGAGCGCATCGGCGATGACCTGCTCATGGGCGGGCAGAGCTTTGGTCATATCCGTATCAATGCGCAGCCGCTTGAGCCCAAGGAAGGCGAAACAGCAGATAGCGAGGCCGACGACGAGGAGGAGAGGAAAATTGAATTTATATGCTTTCATTACCGGGCAAGAAAAAAAAGAGCGATGGCCAAAGCCGCAACCAAAAGGTGCAGGGCAATAATGAGGCCCTTATTATTTTGATAAAGTTCATTGCCTCGCTGGATGCTCGACAGACCGCCGAATAGATTGCGCACCCTGTCGAGCCAGACGGTTTCGTTGTCGCTGCCGGCCATTCCCTGGAAGGCGCACATGGGATACAGGGCAAAAAATTGCGCCTTGCAGAGGTGCAGCAGGCCGTCAAAGGGGATACCCTGCCAAGGCTCCCGGACAATCCGCTCGGCGTAGGGACGATTGAGGGCATAGGCATGGGCAAGGCAACGATACGTAACCTGCACCACCCCAACCCCATCGGTTCGTCTGCTGCCAGTGGTGATGCAACCGAGCAGAAAGGCATCCCAGCTGCCGACTTGCTGGAGAAAGTGACAGGCCTCGCGCAGCCGTTCCTCGCTGAATCTGCGAAAAAAAACATCATCCTCAAAGACCAGAATATGCTGGGCGCCAGCCGCCAACCCCTCGGTCAAACAGTGCATGTGCGACTGGTAAATCCCCCGCGCCGGATCTTCGCCGTCCTTTGCGGCAATGAAGAATTCGACCCGTTCGTCAAGGCCGACCGCAGCGAACTGCCGCCTGGCCGCCTGCATCCTGTCGGGGCGGCTGGCCAGTGTGATGCAGTATATCTTATCGAAGAAGTCCCAACTGCGGGGCTGCATCATCCTGTCCCGATCTGCTCCCATGTTGCTTCCCCAGCCCCAGTGGTATACAATAGGATATCGTAATCGAAGAAGAGGTCAATCTCGGCCTCTCCCCGTCCCTTTCTCTTAGGTGTCAAACGGAACCGATTGAAACGACTCTGCAAAAAAATTATCCTCTCGTGCGCGGCAACCGCATTTGTGCAAACGGCCATTAAGGAAAAAGCCGATCTGGCCGCGTTTCGGGAAAAACCCACCCCGGTCGTACTCGCGGGGGTCTTTGCCATCGGCTTCAGCTTTCTCCTGGGGTGGCCGGCGATCTTCGCCCTGGGCGTCCTCTCGCTCAAGCTGCAGACGCCCTGGATTGTCGTAGTGGGCGGTCCGCTGACCTATGGCCTTTCCCATTTGGTCTTTCTCTTCGGCATGTATCTTTCCGGAGCCATCTATTCCCTGATCTTTTGCCGCTGGCTCACCCGGATCACGATGGAACGATTTCTAGCCTGGGCCGCACCCGAACAGTATCCCGACGTATATCGCTAAACCACAACAAGACCTAATCAAAAAGCTTGCCCTCCGCATCCAGCGGACTCCTTATCCATGCCGGCGGCTTGACCCGGCCGCCACTCACATCCCGCATTCGTAATCCCGTCACTGTTTCCCGGAGCTGTTCCGCCTGATCGAATATCAGCAGATCATAGACAAGTTCGTCTGTAGCGTGCGATTGCAGGCGTACGTGGACAAAGTACTGTCCACCGGCCCGGGTCGGCTTATGGATGATCCTGGCGGCGAATCCCACCGGGAAAGGAATGAAATCGACCAGACGCTGTCCGTGGACACAGGCGGCATGCATGGCTCCGTCCAGCGGAAAAGGGGAACCGATCGGATCCGAGGACGGCAGCGGTACATCCGGGGCAAGCAGGGTGCCTCGAGCAAAATCCCGTGCAAGGAACAACCGGCCCTGCAGGGTACGGTAGAACGGCCCGAAGGGAACCAGTTCCCGATACACCTGCTCCGCGGACACCTCCATCACAAAACCGGCTGAGGAGCAAGACGGCACTACCTCGACTTCCATGCCGCCATGCAATGGTCCGGCGACAAAAGACAATTCGCAATGCGTGGTCATCCGGGTCATGGTCTTCAGGTTTTTTTTTGACAGAAGCCGGACGCAGACTCGGTCGTTTTCCTCCTGCTCCAGCTCGACCAGAACAGCAAGTTCGGCAGATTCCGGTGGAATTTCGAGAAATTTGGCAAAACGCCCCTGGTGCATCCTCCTGACATCCAGTTCGGGATGCGCGGTCTGCGCGGTCAAGGCCAGAAGGCGCATCCCCTCAACCGCCGGAAAAATAACCCGATGGTTGAAACAATGATCTCGAAACCAGGGCTGTACCGGCACCTGCACCGCAAACCGCTCAGTTGCCATCAACCAGGGAACTGCTGCCAGAGGGCGATAGTCTTGGCATCGACCTCTACCGGGAGGTTGTTGGCGTTCACCGCGCAATGGCGGGTAAAGCCGGTACAGACAATTTCGCCGTTGTCCGCCCTGGTAATCAGGTAGTCGAACTGCACCTTGACCAGTTCCAGCTTGGCCGGGCGGGTATGAATAACCATCAGGTCGTCGTAGAAGAGCGGGGAGTGGTAATTGAGCTCCGTCTTGATGATCGGGTAGATGTAGCCGCTCGCCTCGATCTCTTTATACGGATAGTTCGCCTCCCGCATGAGGGAGGCCCGCCCGAATTCAAAATAGCGCAGATAATTGGCATGATAGACCACCTGGGAGCGGTCCGTATCCACATACAAGGTGCGGAGTTCGCAGCGATGCCAGACCAGACCGGTTTTGGTATCGCGCACATAGGACGGCCGGTCATGGGGTTCGGGAACAAACGGTTTGGGGCGCATTAGAGACCTCGGAAAACGATGCAGCAGTTGGTGCCGCCGAAACCAAACGAGTTGGAGAGGAAAACTTCGTGGGCGTGCTTGCGACTCACATGAGGAACCACATCCAGGTCAGCGAGGCCGGGATCGGGGATATGATTGACTGTCGGCAACACGAGCCCCTGGCGCATGGCTTCGATGCCGAGCGCGGCCTCAATGGCGGCCGAGGCCCCGAGGCTATGGCCGACCTGGGACTTGTTGGCTGAAATCGGAATGTTGGGTAGGCGGTTGCCGAAGACCGTCCGCATGCATTCGGCCTCGGTGGTGTCACCGGTGGGGGTTGACGTGCCGTGGGCGTTGACCGCGCCAATATCCTCCGAAGCGATTTCGGCGTCTTCAATGGCGTCTTGCATCGCCCGGACAACCGTCTGGACATTGGGCCGGGTGAAATGATGGGCGTCCGAGGTCCAGCCGATCCCCGCGATCTCGGCTCTGGGCAACAGTCCATGGGCGCGCGCGACCTCCTCGGCGGCCAGGACCAGGACCCCGGCGCCCTCAGCCAGGACAAAGCCTTTGCGATCGACGCTGAAGGGTCGGGAGGCCTGGGTGGGGTCCGCAAAGGAGCGGTCCTTGGGGCCGACCTTGATGGTGGCCAGCATATTGGCAAAGCCCAGAATGATTTCAGGCGTCAGACAGGTCTCGACACCTCCGGCCAATGCAAAGTCGCAATCGCCGTCGCGGATCATGCGGGCCCCGATGCCGATGGCATGATTACCGGAGGCGCAGGCCCCCTGAGGCGAGAAAATCGGTCCGGTGAATCCCAGCAGCATGCCAGCCTTACCGGCGGGGAGATTGGCGCAGAGGTTGGGCAGCAGGTACGGGCTGACTTTGAGCGGGCCGAACCGGGTGTAATTGTCCATGGCGATCCGGTAGGCATCCGAACCGTTGAGCGCCGAGCCGATCAGGCAGGCCGTGCGTGGCCCGGTCTGCTTGTCGATTGGTAGTCCGGCATCTTCCAGGGCCTGGCGGCAGATCTCCATAGTCAGGAAGACGAAATCCGCATTCCACTGCGAGGCGTCTTTGCGGCTCACATAAGGAAACGTGCTCGGATCCCAGTCCGGAATCTCGCCTACCACCTGGCTACGGGTTTCTACCTCGCATCGGGTCAGCCTGCGGAATCCTGCCTTGCCGGCCACGGCTCCTGCCCAGGTCGTGGCAAAGGTGTTGCCGAGGGCAGTGGCGGCACCGTAGCCGATGACCACGACTTTTCTATTCTGGGGCGCCTTCATTGCTGCTGTTCTTACTCCTTATCGCCGGTTCTCAGGCGACTTTTCTAAAGACTGCGCAGGCATTGCAGCCGCCGAACCCGAAGGCATTTTTCAGGACATGCTCCTGGGGGAGCGCTCTTTTGCCCTCGGCGACGCAATCCAGTTCCATCTCGGGATCGGGCTGATAATTGATGGTCGGCAACACTATATTTTCTTCCATGCCGCGCAGGGCAAAGATGGTTTCGATGGCGCTGGAAGCCCCCATGGCGTGCCCTATCAGGGATTTGTTGGCACTGATCGGCGGCAAGGTGCCAGAGAAGACCGTCTTGAGGGCATCGAATTCCACCTGGTCGCCCACTCGGGTGGAGGTGGCATGGGCATTAATCGAGGCAATATCCGCAGCCACCACCCCTGCGTCGGTCAAGGCATCAACCATGCACTGACCGATGGTGTCTTTCGAGGGCATGACAAAGTGATGCGCATCGGAGGTCATGCCCCAGCCCGCCAGTTCGATGGTGTAGTCCAGACCATGGGTCGCGGCAAATTCCCTGGTGGCCAGGATGATCGCACCAGCCCCCTCCGAAATGACAAAACCACGCCGGTCAAGGGAAAAAGGGCGGCTGGCTTGGGTGGGCGGCTCATCTTCCCGGCCTTTCTGGGGATGGTAGGCGCCGTTCATAGTGGCGAACCCGGCCACGATCGGTTCGACCAGGGCACAGTCCACGGCCCCGCAGATGGCAACATCGGCCCGGTTCTGGGCAAGCAGCATAGCGCCGACCAGCATCGAGGTCAGGCCGGTGGCACAGGCGGTGATAGTGGAGAGGATCGGTCCCTTGGCTCCGGTTAGGATGGCGATCTTGCCGCCGATCATATTGATGCAGGAATTAGGATTGGCGTAGGGGTGGGGCAACCTGTTCTCCGCCTGCAATTTCCGGTCCGAGGCCAGCACCGCATCAATGCCGCCGACCGCCGAGCTGTAGGTCACCGCCACCCGCGGGGCCAGGGCGGCGTTGATGTCGATGCGACTTCTCGCCAGGGCACGGGCCACCGAAAGCATGCCGTATTTGAACACCGGCGAATGCCAGGCCGCCTGGTGCCGGGCGGAGAGAAAGGGGTAGGGTTCGTGGTCGATATCCGGCAACTGCCCGGCGATGCGCACGGGAAAGTCTTGGCGCAGCGGAAAACGGGTCAGTGGCCCGATACCGCTCCGCCCGGCCAGCGCAGACTGCCATTGCAGCCCTAAGTCACTGCCCAGCGGCGAAATGGCATCATAGCCGACGATAACTGCTTTCTTCCATTCCATCGGCAACCGGCGGACTACCAGGGGATGAACCGATACAATTTAGCAAACATTTCATAAACTTCGATCCAGTTTTGCAGATCCTGGGAGGTGTTCATATGGGCCCGTTTGTTGACCATAACCCAGCTCATATGGGCCGCTCCGTCCTTGCAGGTCGAACAGTCGCGGGTCTCGGAGGTGCAGCAGCGGTGCATGGTCTTGAGGTCGGAGGCCCAACGGATAAAGTTGGTCAGCCGTTTGGGGCGGGGATTGCGTTTGTCGATGGGATCAGTGACCGAAGGGCATTCCATCCAGCCAAACTGACGGTCGCACATCCTACCGGTGGTGATGATCTGGTGATAGTATTTCGAGGAGATCACTGTTTCTGGGTAGTTGTCCAGCATCTGGTCCATCTCCGCCCGGACCGCGATCAATTCCTCGGGTTGCCAGGAAAAACCGTCCATGCCCTCGTCGTTGGACAACAACTGCATATGGACCTTGAGCCCCACATCTTTGATCTTGCGAATAATATGCTCCATCTTACCCAACTGTCTGGGGGTGATGGTGTAAAGATAGTAGGCGTTGGGATCACCGCCATAGTTGGCGCTGGAGATGCCGAAGGTATCCTTGCCCCGCAGGGTCATCTCGTCTTCCCTGTCCCCCCACAGGGAAATGCCGACCATCAGATCGGGAAACCGGTCACGGGGCACCTTAATCAATCCGTTAGTGGCGCAGAAAGTCGGAAGACGGCGGTAAAAGGCCTCGATTCGGTCGAGGCAAAGAGTGGGTTCACCACCGATGAGGATGGCTAGATTGACGCCGCGCGCCATCTCGCTTTCCACAAAGGCATGCCATTTGGTGATGTCCTTCTCCTCGGAAGCCGCCTTGTGCTCGCCCGATGAAAAAAAGAAGCAGCCTTTGCAGCGCAGATTGCACTGATCGGTCACGTCATAGATGGAGCTGCGGATATTGAGTTTGGAGATTTGCCGGTAGCGTTCATGCCAATGGGCATCGAGCAGGGAGCTGACTGTTTTCATAGCGGCAGAGGCGGTGTCTTTGAGCTGTCCATTGGAGGGGCGACGGGGTAACCACAGAGATTGGGCCCTTTTTGGTAGCCCCGCACCCAGACTGCCAGATAAGTGTCGACATAATCCAGCCAGGCGGAAAAGGTAGCCGGATCGGTGGCATGGCGATACATTCGGGCCGTCACCACGGCGCTACCGGCGGCATAGTGACGGCAGTCAGCGCAATCGGTGTCCGGAACGCAGCAAGCGGCCTCGCGGTCCCATTGCAGGTCGGTCCGATATTGGCGAAATGATCGGCCTAGGCCGATGGCTGTTGACGGGTTCATCCGCGGATAGGTACAGGAAAACAGGGCGTGCAGCCCCAGTTCATGGGTGTGGGCGACAATATTATACGAGGAGAAAAGGACGGACTGGGGATACTCTGTCAGCAACTCGGTCATCATCTCCCGTGTTTCGGCAAGGGTTTGCGGCGTATGGCGCAGGGGCCCGCTATATCCAACAGGCGCGGAAAACATATTGAAGGTCGCCTGCTGACCGTTGTCTGCCAGCATTTTCACCACATCCCTGGCCTCTGCAATGTTGTACGGGGTGAAGGTGTATACAAAGATAGCCCTGGGGTCATGGCGGTAATTGACCATCTGTCGGACCAACATGTCGTCGGCCTTCCTGATTTCTTTGCTGGTTGCATCGTTGCCCCAGACCGAGATGTGAATCCGGTAGTCGATCGTCCGGGGTATCGCCTTCAGGCCATTGGTGGCAATTGCTCCGAGAGGAATAGTCTTGGCGCAGATTTGACACAGTTGCGGCACCAGCGACGGCTCGGCCCCGGCAAGGACCGCGAAAGTAATGCCGCGAGCCTTCTCCGCCTCCATCAAGTGCTGCCAGGCGGATTCATCCAGGTTTTCGGGAGCGAACTGTTTCTCGCCATTAAAAAAATAACAGCCCTCGCAGCGGATGTTGCAGCGATTGGTCATGTCGTAGGTGGATTCCCGAAGAAAGAAGTAGCGGCGCACCTTCTCCCATCGGTCCCTGATGGCGGGGACCGCGATGATGTCAGTAAACCTGTATCCCACTCCCGGTGTCGCCTGGCCGGACATTTACTCGCCGCCGCGTTGCTTCTCGGCGACATACTCGCCAATGATCCGGATAGTGGTCAACTTGGGGTAATCGTCTTCGTCGATCCTGATGCCAAATTCATCCCGGATCACCAAGGCAATAGTGGCAAGATCCATGCTGTCGATACCCACCTCGTCCACCAGGTCGAGATCGGCGTTGAAGGTTTCCGGCGTCACATCTTCCAGCTTGAGTTCATTGATGATGATTGCGGCTATGCGATGAATGGTTTGATCAATATCGTTGGTCATGGGCATTCTGTTAAGTGCTGTTTGTCGGCAAGGGACATCATGCCGGAGCAGACGGCTTGGGTTTCGTGGGTTATATGAAAGGTATAGAGGCCTGTGGTGCTTGTGGCCGCGGCGTGTATCTCGAGCTGCTCGCCGGGTCTGACGATCTTTTTGAATTTTACCCTGTTAAGGCGCTTAATATACAGGCTCTTTTGTCTTGAAAGGGCAATAATATCGGCGACCATATTCAACTGGGCTATACCCGGCAGAATAGGGTTATCGGGAAAATGACCGGAAAACCATGGTGAGTCGTCATTAACTGTGACGAGAGCCACCATTGCAACGGGTGTAGGCCTCTTTAAATCGAGTAACGAATACCACATGTTATCGTTTCATGTCTAGGTGAAATATTGAGACGGTACGATCAAAAGGACGATGGCTCCCTTAAGCCCCGCATCTCGGTTTTCTGGATGGTCGATTTGTGCCAGTACCTGTTTTGCCAAACTCCTTCGCTCGCTACCTGGCCAAATATTCCCAGAGAGGACCGATGTGCCCCCGCCGGTGCATGGTGGAGACGACCTCTGCAGTATCCGCCCCACCGGAACCCAGCACCCAGTTGCCCCGCCCTTTCGCCCGTTGGGTGACCAAGGTTTCGATGGTCTCCCGGTCAATGCCATCCGGTGCATAGAACACGGGTTGCAACAGGTCGCTGTGCCTGTTGATTTTCCCCTCGGCCATAGCGATGTCGTACAAAGCGGTTCCAGGATAGATCCGGATACCAATAAAAAAGAAAAAGACCGCCTTATCCATCTGCGCAATGGTGTCCAGACTTTCAACAACGGTTGTCACCGACTCACCCGGACCACCGAGGAGCAGATAATGGGCGACATGCAGGCCGGCCTCACGCGCCTGCCTGTGGGCATTGAGAACATCCTGCGCCAAAAAAGGTTTCCGATAGGATGTAAGCATCACATCAGACAGCGATTCGGTCCCGAACTCCACGTGACGGCAGCCCGCGGCCGCCATAACCTTAAAATACTCCGGCGGCAGTTTGATGGGTGCAAAAAAAGCGCCCCAAGGCAGGGTGACTCCGGCAGATCGCAGGGACCGGGCCACCGCCAGGCTGTGCTCGATGTCGGAATTAAAGGCCGAGTCGGTGATGAAGAAATATTTTGCCCCAGCCTCCTGCAGCGTCAAGGCTGTTTGGGCCACTGCATCTGGTGTTATCAAACGGTGTGTTTTTCCTTCAATACGCGGGTAGGGGCAGTAGATACATCGAAACGAACAGCCGCGCTTGCTCTGCAAATTGAGCATCCCGCCGTTTTGCACATAAAACTCCGCGTGCTCGGCATCTCGGAGAAATTGCCGGGCCACCTTTCCCTGCCAGGGTGGAGGTGGGAGTGCCGAACTTCCGGCAACCAGCACGCCCGGAATCTCTTCTGGATTTCGATGACCGCTCAAGGCATCGACCAACAGGCCGAAGCGTTCTCCCTCGCCGATAATCCCATAATCGGCACCCAGCATCGCCAATACCTGTACCGGCATGATGGTGAAACCACTGCCGCCGCAAACGATGACCGCACCGGACCGTTCTCTCAGCCATGCTACAAGTTCCTGATAGCCGATCACAAAATACAGTGGATCACCGGCGTCGGTGTTGTCGATATTCCTACACGAAATGCCGATGATTTCGGGAGCGAAATCTTGCAGTATGTCGGCCAGCATTGCCCGATCCACTGTCTGCATATCCGCTATCCGCACCTCGTGGTCTTCGGCAACCGACGCGGCAACATAATCCAGACCGAGGGGATAGACCGGGTACGGCACTCGCAGCGTATTGGGCGAAATCAGCAGTATTTTCACGGCCGAAAAAACTCCATGGCCGTGCAACAAGGTCCGGTCCCCAAGACCAGGATTTTTTTGCCTGGTTCCAGAGCCATGTCGTCGCCACCCAAGAGAACGCCAGGGATGCAACCCGCTTCCATATAGGAGACGGCCATGACTGCGGCCACGGCAGAAGCGGAGGCGAACTCGCCGGTACAATCACGATAGCGGCACACCGGCAGACCCTCGCCGATACGGTCCAGAAAACCCGCCAGCTGGCTGTTGCCTTGAGCATACGCTCCCGCAGGGACACCTGCGAACACGGCAGCGTAGGTGCGCCGAACACATGCCACGCCGCCCAGACTGGCAATCAATTGATCGGGGAGATCGTCAGCCTGACCTCGACCGTAAAAGGGGAGACGAACCAAGCATCGAGCTCCCGCCAAATCTCGGTTGACATACAGCGCCCCACCGCCGTCGGCGAGGGGACCGGCTGCAATGGAGGGGTCGAGCAGAGACGACAGCGGCTCATGCCCCTCATCGGCCCCAAGCAGCAGAGCGGACTGGTCGGTCGCTTCCAACAAGGTTTGCGCGGCCAGCAAGGCCTGCTCAAAGGAATAATCACCGCCGCTGGTGGTCACGTTGGCGCCTGTGGCCTTGAACAGGAGCGCCACCTGACTGGCGGCGCCGTTGTGGACGGAACCGATAAAGTCGGTCGGGCTGGGAAACTGCTCGGCGGATTCGTGCAACCGACTTAAGAAATCATAGGTTTCCGAAAGTGCGCCCCAACCGGTGCCCATGAACACCGCCGAGGGCTGTTCCTTGCCACCCGCATCCTCGTAAGCGGTGCTCGCCAGCAGCAGGGCGAGACGGGCCAGCCGTTTAACGCGACGGATGAGCCGGGGCGGCAGGTGTGCCTCGATTTGCTCGGAGGTGAGCATCCCGGCAACCGATGCGCCAAGGCGCAACCGAGCCAGCGTCAGGGGCTTCAGGCCAGCACCGGTCAGGCAGGCGCTGCCGTGAACTGCTAACAGATTGCTGTTTCCCCTTTGACTCACCGCGGGAACGATATCGGCCCTACCGATGACCAGACAACCGTTATTGCCACCAAAACCAAAAGAGTTGGAGAGCACGGTGCCGACGGGTCGAGTGGAGCAATCGGCCTGCGGGAGCAGATTGAGAGCGGGATCCGGTTGGCGGCAGCCGGTATTGCCGGGGATAAAGCCGCGAGCAACGGCCAGGCAAGCCACCACCGCCTCAATAGCGCCCGATGCCGCCAGGCTGTGACCGGTGGCGCCTTTGATCGAGGACAGGGCGGGTGGTACGGGGAAGAGGGCGGTGATCGCCTGGGCTTCGGCCCGATCGTTGTCCCGGGTGCCAGTGCCGTGCAGGTTGATGTAGTCGATGGCAGCGGGTTTCAGCGCGGCGTCGGCCAAGGCCGTCTGCATGGCTTTGAGCGCGCCCGCTCCCTCGGGATGCGGCGCGGTGGGATGATGGGCATCGCAGGAGAGGCCCGCTCCGAGCAGGATGGCCAGGGGGTTGTCCGGCCGTTCTGTGGTCAGCAGGAGCATGGCTGCCCCTTCGGCGACAGCCAAGCCCTGGCGGGAGAGATCGAAAGGCCTACAACCGTTCCGGTCAACCAACTGCAGCGAGTGAAAACCGAAATAGGTCAAACGGCTGAGTGAATCGACACCGCCCACGAGAATGCGGTGCATCCTGCCGCTTCGCAGCAGGTTCAAGGCCAGAGCGATGGCCACCGCGCCCGAAGAGCAGGCGGTGGACACGGTGAGAGCGGGGCCCGAACAGTTGTATTGTTCGGCAATATCCTCGGCCACGCTGAACAGACCATGATAGCGATAGGCCTCCTTAAGGGATGCATCCTCGCGTAGAAGCTGTTCCGTGGTCAGAATGCCGCCGGTAGTGCAGCCCAGGATTATCGCATCCAGCGGCCCCGGGCAACCCGCCATGGCCATCTGTGCCGCTTCGCGTGCCAGCCGATGGGTTCGCGGCGGCATCGGAGAGCTGTCCATGTCGGGAACCTGACCGACAGGCAGAGAGGCCCCCTGCAGCACGGAAAAAACTCCCAGGGGGCCAATGGCCGATCTGTTGGCCCGGAGTGCTGCTTCCGTGGCAGCAAGGCCGCTGCCGAGGGGACTGACGATGCCCGCAGCGGCTATGTATACTGGCCTTTGGATCAAACGACGTTTCCCGGCCGATGCGCCTGGATATAGTCGGCCAGAGCGGTCAGGGAGGCAAAGACCTTTTCCCCGACCTCCTGGCTATTGATCACGATACCGTAGTCTTTTTCCACCATGACGACCATTTCGAGGACGTCGATGGAATCAATACCGAGCTCGCCCCCCACCAGCCGGGCGTTTTCATCGAAATTTTCTGGACTGGCATCGGTTAGATTCAGCAACTCAATGAGTTTAACCTTCAGTTCTTCGACAAGTACGTTCATCTCTATTCCATATGTTGAGGCCAGGGTTGGATTTCCCAGAAGGGAGAATGACCCTTGATTGCTGAAAAATGATGCAAGGAAAGAAAAATTGACTACTATAGTATTTTTTCTCCATTTGTCACCAAGACAGCATGTTGAAGCTGAAAAATGAACGTTTTTTGCGCATGGAATCCTGGATAAGCAGCAGGGTGGGTCCTCTTTGTTTTGCATACACAGAGGCAGGCACGACTCGATCCCCTTCAGCGTGTTGCGATCTTCGCCTCTGCCCACAACACCTTGAGTTCGCTCTGGATTTGCCCTCTGAACTTTTTTAGAAAAAGATCGTGGAAAATAACGTCAACACCTTGTCGCCAACATGAACACCATTGGACGCTCAGATCTCACTCTCGAGGACCTGCTCCCTCACCGGGGGGCCATGCTGCTCATCGACGAAGTCCTCGAAGTGGACGCTCTGCATGCGGTAACCTTAAGCACAGTCAAGGAAACCTGGCCCATGGCCGACCGGCAGGGTGTGCCGCCGCTCATCCTGGTTGAACTGGCCGCCCAGGCGGCCGGGGTGTGCAACGGTTGGGATAGAATTCACACCCAAGGGCTCGATTCCAATCCGATGGGGTGGCTGGTGGCGGTCAAACGGGCGGATTTTTTCATCGAACATTTGCCCCTTGGCTGTACGGTCAAGGCCAGAGCTGCAAATGGTTTTGTTTTCGAAAATTTTCGCGAAATTACCAGTCAACTGTACCATAACGACCAGCTCATCGCCGAGGTGGTCCTCCAACTTTATCAGGCTTGACAGAGCAAGATGACAACAGAGAACACGCAACAGGTGGCAATCGTCACCGGCGGCAGTGGCGGCATCGGCAGAGCCGTCTGTGTGGAGCTGGCCAAAACCGGATGCCATCTGGTGGTCAACTACATGCGGAACAGGGAAGGCGCGGAGCTGACCCTTGCCCAGGTGTTGGCAGCCGGCGGCAGCGGCGAGATCTACCAGTTCGATGTCCGCAACCGGGAGGCGGCGGAAGCAGTGGTGCAAGAGATCGGCGAGAGGTTGGGTACCATCGACATCCTGGTCAACAATGCCGGCACCATTGCCGATGGGCTGTTCATGATGATGTCGCCGGAGAACTGGCACGGGGTGATTGAGACCAGCCTGCACGGATTTTACAACATGACCCGACCCGTCCTGGAGCGAATGGTGCGCCACCGGCGGGGATCGATCGTTTCCATCTCTTCGGCTGCCTCTCTGATGCCCAACCGAGGGCAGGCTAATTACGCGGCAGCCAAGGCCGGACTCAACGCCGCCAGCAAAACAGTGGCCTCGGAAGTGGCGCGCCTCGGTATCCGGGTCAACGTGGTGGCACCAGGCCTGATCGAGACCGATATGATCGAGAAGGCCCCCAAGGAATACATCAAGAACCTCATTCCCATGGCCCGCATCGGCAGGCCGGAAGAGGTGGCCAAAGTCGTGGCTTTTCTCTGTTCCGATGCGGCCTCCTATGTCACCGGCCAGGTGATCTCGGTCAATGGTGGCATGCTGTGACCACCCGATTCGTGCTCTGCTTTTCCCTTTGCCTGTTGCTGCTGCCGACCGCGCTTCGAGCCAACCCAACCACCAGCCCATCCGTGCGCCTCCACTCTGTGCAGGCAAATTTCATCCAGGAAAAACATCTGAAAATTCTCGTCCGTCCGCTTGTTTCTTCAGGTGTGTTTGCTTTTCAGACGCCCCAGTCCCTGCGCTGGGAATACCTGAGCCCCGTGCACTCCCTGCTGCTGATGCAGGACGGCAGGATACAAAAAATGATTGAGCAGGACGGCCGATTCGAGCAAGACAAGGGGGCAGGTATCGACTCCATGCAGATCGTCCTTCAGGACATCGGCAACTGGCTTGACGGCCGGTTTACCGACAACCCCATGTTCCAGGTCACCCGGAGCGATGACCGGACCATTGTGCTCACCCCCAAAGAGCCGGGGCTGCAATCCATAATCAGCCGCATCGAGCTCCATCAGGGCCAGGAGGCAGGAGTGATGGAGACGGTGACCATCTTTGAAGGACCCGATGCCTTCACTCGGCTGACCTTTACCCAAACCGTGCTCAACCGGGAAATCCCGGAAGCCCGCTTTACCGGACCATGATACAACATTTACTGCTCTGCCTGACGGCGGTCTTGCTCTTGAGCTCCTGCGCCGTGGCGAAAAGAGAACCGTTGCCGAAACTGGCCCGGGCCCCCGGCACGACCCAGTCCCTGCAGCAATGCACAGCCCTGTTTCCCCAAGGCCGGTGGCAGCTGGTCCATGCCATTGCCTTCCGGATGAGCAACGGTACCAGCGGCAATGCGATCGGCGTCCTGGTTCTGGGTGACGACCAGGAAATCAAATGCGCCCTGATGACCGTGGAGGGGCTGACCCTGTTCGAGGCCCGTTCCGCTGATGAGGAGGATCTGGAGATCCTGCGGGCCCTTCCGCCCTTTGCCAACCGGGAATTCGCCGCCGGTCTGATGCGGGATGTACGGACCCTTTTTCGACCGCCGCCGGGTGCTGCCCAATCCGGAACGCTTCCCGACGGCACGCCGATCTGCCGCTATGCCTACGGACACGCAGTGACGGATATCCTTCCCCAGGAAGATGGCTGCTGGCGGATGCATACCTACAGCGAACAAACGAGCCTTCGCACCGACGGCTGCCTGCCGACGGATCCACGCCGCGAACAGCTCAGAACCCGAACCATCAAGGCGCAGTCCTGCAGCCCGGTGGCATCGGCGATCTTTCCCCATTCCCTTGAGTTGATCGGGTCCGGACCGACCGGTTATACTCTGAACCTGCGCCTGATCAGCGCCGAGCGCCTGCCTGCCCGGTGAATCCGCTATGAAATTTCGACTGATCTATCCCAAATGGCCAAAACTGGCCCGGCAAACCGAATTCCATCTGCCGCCGCACGGACCCGTGGTCTTTGCCGCGACCCTGCCGGATTACGTGACGGTGGATTTTATCGACGAGAACCTTGAAGCCATCGACTTCGAAGAACCGGTCGATTTCGTCGGTATCTCCATGATGCTGACCATCCAGGTGCAACGGGGCTGGGAGATCGCCGACATCTACCGGAAAAAAGGCATCAAGGTTCTGTTCGGCGGCATTGCCACCATGCTCCATGCCGAGGAGACCATGCAACACGCCGATGCGGTGTTCCTCGGTGAGGCCGAGGGCCGCATGGAAGAGGTCCTGGCCGATTTCCGCCAGGGTACGCTCAAGCCCTGCTACAATTATCTCGACAGCAGGCCGGATATCGCGCTGGTGGGTACCGCCCGCCGCGACATCCTCAACCGGCGGCTCTACAACCACAAAGGCGTGCAGATGGTCGATCTGGTCCATGCCTCGCGGGGCTGCCGCTTCAACTGCTACCCCTGCGCGGTGGCGTATCTGGGAGGCAGGGAATTCCGGCCGCGACCCATCGACAAGACCATCGCTGAAATGACGGCCATCGACAACAACCGTTTGTTCATGGTCGACAATTCACTCGCTCAGGATACCGCCTGGGAAATGGAGTTATTCCGGGAGATGATCCCGCTGAAGAAAAAATGGTGCTCCCACCCCATAGAAGACAAGCCTGAGGTATTGGATCTGGCAGCCCAGGCCGGGGCCTGGTACGTCTATCAGGCGGTGTTCGACACCTCAGATTACATCCGGGAGCGGGTCAAGCGCTACCACGACCATGGCATTGGGGTAGAGGGAACGATTCTGCTCGGGCTCGACACGCAGACCGAGGATTCCATCAAGCGACTGATCGATTTTTTGCTGGAAATCGAGCTGGATCTGGCTGAATTCACGGTACTGACCCCCTTTCCCCACACCAAGGCCTTTGACGAACTGCACCAACAAAACCGCATCCTCTCCTACAATTGGAATGACTACTCGGCGGATCGGGTCGTGTTCCAACCCAAGCACATGGCCCCGGAACGGTTGCAGGAGTTGCTCGATTTCGCCTGGACCACCTTTTATCACGATGAATCGCAGAATATGAAGATGGCCAAGCTCTTCCAGCAGGTGGTCAGAAAGGAGATGGCGGATAATACCTTTAAACCGCGCAACCGGGAGTTGGCCCGGCAGACCTTCGGCAAGGGACAAGCCGGGAGATGAAATCGAATGCTTCTTTTTCTGCTTTTTCTGGCGTAGAGGCTGCCATTGCGGCCCTGTTGGCCGAAAACCGGTTCGCAGAACGTGAGTTTATTGCTACCGGTGCGACCTTTGCCGAAATTTATGCCATGGCATCCTGGCTGCGGGCCGCCTGTGCCGATCGCCAAAACCGGGGCACGGTGTGCCTGGCGACGGAAGACAAGGCAATCATTGCCGCAGCCCTGCTGGCCTCGCTAGCCGGTGGTCCGGTGTTGCTCCTTCCGTATGCCTTTTCCGCCCAGGCCCTTGCAGGCATGCAGCAGGCCACCGGATTCACGACTGCCATTACCGACACGCCCAGAGATTTCCCTCCGGGTATCGAGATCATCCAACCCAGATGGGGGGAGGCAGGTCCGAGCCTGTCCCCTTTCCCGGCCTTGCCCGGAGAAGAACTGCTCCGCCTCTATACCGGCGGCTCCACCGGCACACCTCAGCTCTGGTCCAAGTCAGGGATCAATATCTTTGCCGAAGCCCTTTTTCTGGCGCATCATTTTGCAGTCTCGCACCGGGATCGCATCGTTGCCACCATCTCCCCCTTGCACATCTACGGCCTGCTCTATTCGGTGGTGTTGCCCCTGGTCTCCGGAGCAACCGTCCTGGCGGGAACGCCTTCTTTTCCTGAAGAGATCCTCCGCACCGTTGCTGACCAGAAGGCCACTGTCCTGGTCAGTGTTCCGGCCCATTACCGGGCCCTGCGGGACAGGTCGGGTTTGGGCACCTCATTGCGGCTGGCCTTTTCCTCGGCCGGCATGCTCGATGCCGAAGACAACACTGCGTTCTGCCGGCACAATGGCACGGGAATCGTCGAGATCTATGGCTCCACCGAAACCGGCGGCCTTGCCCTGCGCAACCGGTCTCACGGCGAGGCAGGGTTCACGCCTTACCCGACCATCGACTGGAAAATCAATAACCAGCGCCTCCATATCCGCTCGCCCTATCTTTCCCCCGGTCTGCAGCGGGATACCGAAGATTTTTTTATCACCGGGGACCGGGTTGAACCATGCGCTCCAACTGGTTTTCAACTCAAAGGTCGGGCCGATTCGATCACCAAGGTGGCCGGTAAGCGGGTTGATCTGGAAGAACTTCGCGCCCTGATCAAGCAACAGCCGGATGTCGTTGACTGCCTGGTCCTGGCCCTAGCTGAAACCGGCGGCCGCGAGCACCGCATTGTCGCACTCGTCGAAGGCCGGGCTGCGGATCCGGAGGCCATACGGAAAGCTCTGGCCGCCCGCTTGGAACCGTATGCCCTGCCGCGCGCCATTAAGACGATCGATCGTCTGCCGATGAAGGCAAACGGCAAAGTCGACCGCGCCGCGATTGCCTGCCTGTTTCCATAATGAGCCCGCTGGCCAAAGGTTTCGCCGAGGGGTATGCCTGCTTGAGCGGCTGGGCCGATCTACTCGACCGGATCAATGTCTTTCCCGTGGCCGACAGCGATACCGGCGCCAATCTTCGCATCAGCCTGGGGCCGCTCCGCTGTTACGATCCGGACCGAGCAATGTCTGCTGAGCGGCTGGTCCGCTGCGCCACCGGCAACTCCGGCAACATTGCCGCCGCCTTTTTCAGCGAATTGCTCACAACCGAAGGTATCGAAGATCTGCCGGAGAAGGTAGCCAAAGGCCGGGACAGGGCCTGGCAGGCGGTTGCCGCTCCCCAGGCGGGCACCATGCTGAGCGTATTCGACAGCCTGACCGAGATACTGGCGAGAGTGCCGATCACTGCCCTATCCTGCCCAGCCATTCTTTCGGTCCTGCGAGAGGCTGTCCTGGCCACGACCCAGACCCTGCCCGATCTCCGCTCGGCAGGCGTCGTCGATGCCGGGGCCTTGGGGATGTTTGTTTTCTTCGACGGCTTTTTCCGCACCATCACCGGGTATAGCGAACAAGGCGCATCGCTCTTTGCGCTCTTCCCCGGCAGGCTCGCCGTGGCCGCCGATTTTCATCCCCAACGCTGCGATGCCTATTGCGTCGATGCGATCATCCAACCGACCATTGGCAGCACCCTGACCAAAGAAACCGTGGCCATGCTCGGCGAGAGCGTGGTGGTAGTCCCTGATCAGGCGCGGCTCAAAATCCACATTCACACCACCGACCCGCAGCAACTCCGGACACACCTTGCCACTCTGGGCGAGGTGGTCAGCTGGTCGGACGAATCCTTAGCCGCAAGCAAAGAAAACGATCCGGCCCGTAGGGCAGAGGCAAGTTGCCTGCATATCATGACCGATGCCGCCGGATCCCTGCCCCGTGATCTCGCCCGGCAGCAGAATATCACCCTGCTGGACAGTTATATCGTCACCGGCGATACGGCTCGCCCGGAAAGTCTCTGCGAGCCGGAGACGATCTATGGCCAAATGCGGCAGGGCCGCAAGGTGACCACTGCCCAGGCCTCGCTCGCCGAACGGCATCGATTGTACCGAAGTGCCTGCGAGCAGTTCGGCAGAACGCTGTATCTTGCGGTTGGTTCGGCCTATACCGGCAATTATGCAACGGCCGTGGCCTGGAAACGAGAACACGATCCGGACGATCTCCTCGAGGTCATAGACACCGGAGCCGCCTCGGGACGGCTTGCCGTCATCGCCCTGCTGGTCAGCCGTTATGCCCGGCGAACCGTGCGTGCGGATGCGGTCAGGAACTACGCCCTGCACCTCGTGGCAACCTGCCGGGAATATATTTTTATCGATACCCTGCGTTATCTGGTGGCCGGTGGCCGGGTCTCGCGGGCCAAGGGGTTCTGGGGCGACCTGCTGCACATGAAACCCATCATCAGCCCGACCAAAGAAGGGGTCCGCAAGGTGGGGCTGGCCCGCAATTCTCGGCAACAACTCGATTTTGCCCTCGATAAGGCGGGTTCGGAAATTGAGCCCCCAACCCGCGCGGTGCTGCTGTTGCAGTATTCCGACAACAAACGCTGGGTCGCCGAGGTGGCAACGCCGCAACTGCAAAGGCTCTTTCCCCAGGCAGAAATTCTGCTGGCCCCCCTGTCCCTGACCTCCGGCGTCCACATGGGGCCGGGCACCTGGTCCCTGGCCTTTGCCCAGGAGGCATGAGATGCAAGCCGCCGTCCTTATCCCAGTCTACAACCACGAGGCGCAAGTTGCCGAGGTGATCCGTGAGGCGAGGCTTCTCGGGCTGCCGATTTTCGTGATCGACGACGGCTCCACCGACGGGACCGCACAGGTTCTGGATCGTCTCACGGGAATCACCGTGCTCCGGCACCCGATCAACCAGGGCAAGGGCGCGGCCCTGCGCACCGGATTTACCGCTGCCGCATCGACCTGCGACTGGGCCTTGACCATTGACGCCGACGGCCAGCACCAACCCAAAGATGGCCGGGCCTTGCTCGAAATCGCCCAGCAAGGCAGGCGTGTCATCGTTGTGGGCAAGCGCCAGGGGATGCAGGGGGAAAACGTGCCCTGGACCAGCCGTTTCGGCCGTAAATTTTCCAATTTCTGGGTCTGGACTGCTGGCGGCCCTTGGATCACGGACTCCCAGTCCGGCTTTCGCCTCTATCCCCTTCCTGAGACCCTGGAGCTGGAGGTCCGGGCGCGGAGGTATCAATTTGAGGTGGAGGTCCTGGTGCAGGCCCTCTGCAACGGCATTCCGACGGTCGAAGTGCCGGTATCGGTCGTCTACCAGGCCAAGGGGGTCCGGGTCAGCCACTTCCGGCCCTGGATCGATTTTTGTCGTAACGCAAGCACCTTCTCCCGTCTGATTTGCGCACGCCTCTTCCGCCTGATTCGCGGGCAATGAAGATCGATTATCACCAAATCCTGGTGTGGGCGGCCCGCCTCTTCGGTTCGTGGATTTTTGTCCTGGTCTCCCGAACCATAGCCACGGGCTACTTCCTCTTCTCCCCCCGGGTCAAGGAAAGTAGGCGGTTGTATGCTGCCCTTTTTCCCCTTCGGAGCAGATGGTATCACCTGTGGTGCACCTTCAAACAGTATCAGAACTTCACCACCATCCACTTTGACCGGTTTCTCGACAACCACGGCCGCCCCCCTGTTTTCACCTGCCGGGGCGGTGCACCACTGGAGAACATCCTCGCTCCTTCGGGGGCGATCCTGCTGATGTCCCACCTGGGAAACTGGGAGATGGCCGCCCGGCTGCTCATGCAGCAGCGGCGGGATCTGCGGTTGCTGCTCTACATGGGCGTCAAGGAGCAGGAGGGAGTGGAACGAACGCAGAAGGAGGAATTGATTCGTGCCGGTGTGACCATCATCGGCACGAATCAGGGAAGCGCCTCCCCCTTTGCGGCAATTGAGGGCGTGCGGATGCTGCGGGGGGGCGGGTTGGTGTCCATGACCGGGGATAGAGTCTGGCGAGCGGATCAACGCCGTATTGCCGTGACCTTTCTCGATGGTGCCGCCTCCATTCCTGAGGCCCCGTTTATCTTTGCCCTGGTCTCTGGCGCCCCGATCTTTGCCTTTTTTGCCTTTCGTACCGGCACCAACAGCTATGGGTTCACGGTATCGGAGCCGATTTTCATTCCACCTGTCCGGAGAACGGAAAGAAACAAAGCCCTTGCCGAGGCCGCCCAGCAATATGCGAACCTTTTGGAAGCAGCACTGCGCGCCCACCCCTTTGAATGGTATCATTTCGATTGCTTCCTGCACCCTCCCGCACAGGAGTCTGCCGATGCGTAATCCGCAGCAAAGAGGTGCTTTCCCCCCTCTTTCCCTTAGATTATTTCCTTTTCATTTTGCGGGGAATAAGGGTAGTATTTCAATTTTTCTGAAATTCTAGCTATTAAGATCTGCCACTAAAAACGACCTGCCATGACCAGAGATGCACTGCAAGAGAAAATCCTGACCATCCTTGTCCAGGATTTTGAGTTCCAGCAACCGGGCTTGGATGACAACCTCAGGGATGTCCACGGCTTTGACAGCATAGATGCGATTGAACTGCTCGGCAAAATCGAGCTCATCTTCGGCTTCTCTCTGACCCGAGAGGAAAAGGAAAAAGCGATGGAAATCAGGACCATCAACGATATCCTTGATTACCTCGAAAAGATTCAACAGGGACGCGCCTGATACCCGGGCCCCTGCTCTATGCCGATGAAACGACGCGTCGTCATCACTGCCTGTTCCGCCATTACGCCCATCGGCTACGGGAAAAAGAACATTGTCGACAGTCTGCAGCAGGGAAGATCCGGAGTTAAACCCTTGCGTGACGACGGCCTGCTGACTGAGCGTATCCATTCCCGCGTCTTTGGCACCGTGGATTATCCCATTGCCTACGAATTCACCCGCTCGCACCGGAAAACCATGGGGCCGGTGGCCTATTACGCCTGTCAGGTGGCCAAGGACGTCCTCGCCGCTTCCGGTCTTTCCCAGGAGTTCATAACCTCCGGACGACTCGGTGTGGCCTTTGGTTCCACCCATGGCAGCCCCACGATCCAGCGGGAGATCTATAAGACCTTCTTTCAAAACCTGGAAAAAGAATTTTCCTCCATCGGCGCCGTGGATTACCTCCGCTCCATGGTGCATACCACCGCCGTCAACATCACCCGGATGTTCGGCATCACCGGCCGGGTGATTGCTTCCTCCACCGCCTGCACCACCAGCAGTCAGGCTATTGGCTTCGGCTATGAGATGGTCAAATACGGCATGCAGGATGCCATGCTCTGCGGCGGGGCGGATGAATACGACACCACCACCGTGGCAGTGTTCGATAATCTGATGGCCTGCTCGGTCGCTTACAACGATACGCCCGAATGCACCCCCCGTCCCTTTGACAAAAAACGCGACGGCCTGGTGGTCGGCGAGGGCGGCGGCGCGATTCTGCTTGAAGAATATGAAGCCGCCAAGAAACGGGGTGCGACGATTCTGGCTGAGGTTATCGGTTTTTCCTGCAACAATAACGGCGGCGACCTGATCCTGCCCAATCTCCAAGGCATCACCTCCACCCTGCGCCTGGCTTTGCACGATGCGGCCATCGATCCGGCTGAGGTCGATTATATCTGCGCCCATGCCACTGCCACCAAGATGGGCGATATCATCGAATCCCAGGCCATCGAAGCGGTCTATGGCAACGGGCCCTATGTCACCGGGCTAAAAAGTTACACCGGCCACACCATGGGGACCTGCGGGGTCATCGAGCTGATCATGACCCTGTATATGATGGAAGAGGGATTCCTGGCCCCGACCCTGAACCTGGAAGAGGTCGATCCTCGGTGTGGCAATATGCGCCATACCCCGGGATTGATTGCGACCAAGACCCATATTGCCTCGGTGCAGAATTTCGCCTTTGGCGGGGTCAATACCTGCCTGCTGATCAAGAATGGCCGCGAGGCCTAGCCCATGCAGCGCGGCAGGACGGACAGGTTGTTTGACATTACGGTCACCCTGCTCTGCTGGATGTACTTCATCCTGGGTTTCCTCGTCTTTTTCTCCCCTTTGTATATCGCAGCAGCGCTCTTTTCCTCCCAGAAAGAGCACGCCTTTCAGCGGCTCAACCGAACCTTTTACCGAGGATTTTTCGCTTTTCTGCGAACACTCGCCCCCCGGCAGCAATGGATCATCGACGAGCGCATCGCCGATCTCCGTTCCGCGGTGATTGTTTGCAACCATCGCTCCTATCTTGATCCGCTTTTGCTGATTGCCCTGCTGGATCGCTCCAAAACTTTTGTGAAATCAATCTTTTTCACCGTGCCCATTTTCAGCTGGGTACTCCGCACCGCCGGCTATCTCCCGGCATCAGCCACCGGTCGATTCGTAGGGCTGATGCTGGCGCAGATGGAAACCATGGGGGCGTATCTCGCTGGCGGTGGCAATCTTTTTATTTTTCCGGAAGGCACCCGCAGCCGCGACGACCATCTCGGCACACTCAGTCAAGGAGCCTTGAAAATCGCGCGCCAGTGCCAGGTCCCGGTGTATGTCCTCTGCCTGCACAATACCGACAGGCTGTTCTCCCCAGGGTGCTTCTTTTTTTGCACCCGAAAACCCAATGTCATCAGCGTGCGCGTGGTCGACCACATCCTGACCGGCGATCGCCATCAGGGCTTGGCGGATCTCCATGAGCGCGTCCGGCAGGCTCTGGAGCGCTGCCTGCAGGATGCAGCAATCTTGCCGACCACACTTCATCCAAGCCGCTCCAACTGCACGACTGGCGGATTATGAGCAAGGGTGATTGGAACGGCCGCTACCAACGGGAAGGGCCGTGCTGGGAGAGGCTCGTCACTTTCAAGAATACTGAGGGATATTGAACGGATGCAGCTCTACAATCTTGAATTCACCAAAGAAGAAATCAGCGCGGCAGCCGCGGCTGACAGGCTGCTGTCCATGGAAATCGAGTTCAGCCGCGCCTGTAATTTTCGCTGTGCCTACTGTTATCTGGCCGACCGGACGGCCGGTGCTGACGAACTTTCCCGCACGGCAATCAAGGATGTCATCGTCCAGGCCAAGGATCTGGGAGCGCGTAAGATCATCATCCTCGGGGGGGAGCCGAGTATTTATCCGTACCTGATCGAAATGCTCCGCTTTATCGGCACACTCGGCCTCGAGATCGAGATGTTCACCAACGGGACCGGTATCGACGGGCAGTTGGCCACGGTGTTGGCCGAGGAAAAGGCGCGGGTGGTAGTGAAGATGAACTCCCGCGATGCGGGCGTTCAGGACCGGTTGGCCGGGAAAAAAGGGGCCTTCAGGATCATCAACCAGGCCCTGGAGCACCTGCGACGGGCGGGGTACCCCTCGGAGGCGTTGTTTCTTGCCGCCAGTACGATCATCTGCCGGCAAAATCTGGAAGAACTGCCGGCCCTGTGGCAATGGTTGCGGTCGCAAAACATCGAACCGTACTTTGAAATCCTTACCCCCCAAGCTAACGCCCTGGTAAATACCTGGCTCGATGTCGATCCAACTGAACTCCGAGCTTTATTTTCCCAGCTCTCCGCCACGGACCGGGAACGCTACGGCCGTATCTGGGAACCGCAACCGCCCCTGATCGGCAACAAATGCATGCGGCACCAGGTTTCCTGCGTGGTCACCGCCAATGGTGATGTCATGCCCTGTGTGGGTGTGACTATCGCTTTGGGCAATATCCGCAACCACCGATTAGCCGACATTCTTACCAACAGCGAAGTCGTAAAAAATCTGAAAAATTACCGACAGATGATCAAGGGACCCTGCGGCAGTTGTGATAAGAGCAGTGAATGTTACGGTTGCCGGGGTGCGGCCTTTCAGTTGACCGGTGACTATCTGGCCTCGGATCCGACCTGCTGGCGAAACAACCGGGCGGATAGCGGCGTTGCAGACCATTCGAGCAAGTGATCAACAAAATACTCCCTCTGGTGGGACCCACCGAAACGGTCCGCCTGAAAAGCCCCTACGATGAGACATCGTCGGCAAGCTGACGTGGTTACATACAGACGCTTTCCTCAGCAATTTTATTTTGCTGGCCTCTATTCAATACCTTGCGACCTTACTGGTTACATTTAAGGGATAAAAGAGATGGCATTGTTCGACTAGCCTGATAGAATCAGGCCGTGTAACGATTCGAAAAATAAGCTCTTGGCAACCCGTTGCGTAGGAATAGCATCTTGGTATCGATGGATGGCTGAAAAACAGAAATCAAAAGTGAAGGCTGACCTAAAGCGAAATCGGCTCTATATCACCTTACCTTCTACAGCCAATAAATTGGAATTGGAAAAGATTTACACCGAAGTTAGGTTTTGTGTAGCAGATCTTAAACCAAGCTTTGACGTCGTTACCGATCTTTCGCAATGTACCATTGGCCACCTGAATGGACTCTCTGTTCTCAGAAAAATAATGGATTATCTTGTCGTTAAGGAGATGGGGCGAGTTGTCCGGATCGTAGAGGGCATGAGTATATCCTTCAAGCAACTTCTCGGAATAGCTTCAAAATTTCAATGTTACAAACCAATTTACGTTTCCAGTCTCGAAGAGGCTGAAAACGAACTCGCACAACCGAATACATCCAGAGGTCTTCGTTTCCAGATCCATCATCGGCAGATTGAATACCTAATCGATCAGGAGCAAGGGACTGGAAACCTCGTTGATATTTCGATAGGTGGGTGTGCCGTGCAGGAGGCAACGTTAGCTCTTTCCACGGATGCAGAGATATCCATGACGATCCCTCTTTACCAGGAGCAAGACACGCTATCGCCCTTTACCTTAAAGGCAACAGTAACCTGGGAGCAGGGTGACCGATTCGCGGTGCAATTCCTTGATCTTGACGAAAACCGGGAAGCACAATTGTATAAATGCCTGGTTAATGAAGGACGGCTTGCTATAGTGTAGAAAGCAGGCCGCCTGCTTATCAATTTTTATTGCAAAGCCATGGTCCATGAGTTCCGGACATGACCACCCTTCTCGCGGGCCGCGGTTGGGTTTCTTTTGTCACAGACCTCCAGTAAACAATTCGAACCGGCAAACAGTGGCGATACCGCTCTCTCTATGCCAAGCAGACCACAATCAAGGTTTCCCCCACAAAGGGGTACCGGGCAGATGCGCTCTTGGTGTTTTTGTTTGGTAGACCTGGACCCCGCTGATGAAGAACAACAGCGTCGCAGCAAGCTCGATAAAAACACCGCTGACCGAACCGAAACGGAACAAATGGGCAACCGGGTTGACGATTTTGTGGGCCCAGATATGCCATAAAGAAGCGGAAAATAGATAAGATCTATGGTATGAGGCGAAGCAGTGGTCCCTCGTAGGAGGCTTCATTGATTGTTACGCACCAATGAATTGAAAAAAATCACTCTTCGCAACACAAATATCGGGAACGGTGCAGCGCACCCTCCCCGCCAAGAACAACAACACACATTGAGGAAAACAGCATTATGGGACAGAACTACTTCAACACACTCCCGCTCCGCCTCCAGTTGGAAGAGCTGGGCAAGTGCCGGTTCATGGACGTCACGGAATTCGAGGGCGTCGACAAGCTCAAAGGCAAGAAAATCGTCATCATCGGCTGCGGCGCGCAGGGACTGCATCAGGGGCTCAATCTCCGCGATTCCGGCCTTGACGTCTCTTATGCACTCCGGGATTCAGCCATTGCCGAAAAACGGCAGTCCTGGAAAAACGCCACCAGCAATGGTTTCAAAGTCGGCAACTATGACGAAATGATTCTCTCTGCTGATCTGGTCATCAACCTCACCCCGGACAAACAGCATTCCAAGGTCGTTGCAGCGGTCATGCCCATGATGAAAGAGGGCGCCTGCCTCTCCTACTCCCACGGCTTCAACATCGTTGAAGAAGGGATGCAGATCCGTAAGGACCTGACCGTGATCATGGTAGCACCCAAATCCCCCGGAACCGAGGTGCGCGAGGAGTACAAACGCGGCTTCGGCGTGCCGACCCTGATCGCGGTGCACCGAGAGAACGATCCCAAGGGCGAGGGCTGGGATATTGCCAAGGCCTATGCCTGCGGCACCGGAGCCCATCGGGCCGGGGTGCTCCAGTCTTCCTTTGTCGCCGAGGTCAAATCCGATCTCATGGGCGAGCAGACCATCCTCTGCGGTATGCTCCAGGCAGGCTCCCTGCTCTGCTTTGACAAAATGATCGCCAAGGGGATCGAGTCCGGCTACGCCTCACGCCTAATCCAGTACGGCTGGGAGACCATTACCGAGGCCCTCAAGCACGGCGGCATCACCAATATGATGGACCGGCTCTCCAACCCGGCCAAGATTCGCGCCTATTACCTGGCCGAAGAGATCAAGGAGATCCTCACTCCGCTGTTTGAAAAGCATATGGACGACATCATGTCCGGCTATTTTTCCCGCACCATGATGGAGGACTGGGCCAACGATGACAAAAACCTGCTGACCTGGCGAGCCCAGACCGCGCAGAGCGCTTTTGAGAAAGCGGTGTCTACCGAAGCCGAGATCCCGGAGCAGGAATATTTCGACCACGGCATCCTGATGATCGCCATGGTCAAGGCAGGGGTGGAGCTGGCCTTTGACACCATGGTCTCCGCCGGGATCAAGGAGGAGTCGGCTTACTACGAGAGCCTGCACGAGGTGCCGCTGATCGCCAATACCATCGCCCGCAAGAAACTTTATGAGATGAACGTGGTCATCTCCGATACCGCCGAGTACGGCTGCTATCTCTTTGCCCACCAGGCGGTGCCGATGCTGGCTGAGTTCATGCAAAGTGTCGATACCGATGTGATTGGCAAGGGGTTGGCGGTGAAAGACAACACGGTCGACAACATCGAGCTGATCGCTATCAACGGCGACATCCGCTACACCGTGGTCGAGCAGGTCGGCGAGGAGCTCCGTTCCCACATGAGCGCCATGAAGCCGATCATCTGATCTGCCTCTCTCGCTGGTCTTCGAGACGGAATGACCTTTCCCCCTTGTACCGGTAACGGTGAAGGGGGATTTTTTTATCATGGGTCTGCAGTTCCTGATAGACGATGCCCCGACAACCAGCAGTAGGCCGAGCCAGGAAGAGGCATCGATCCGTTAACCGATCACCTGACTCGATAACGCTGCGAGGGGAAAGGAGAAAAATTGAACGGTCGAGAGAAAAAATATTTTTCTTGTTGTGCTCCACAATGACAGTTATTTTCTGTTTCCCATCATGGCACTACCAGCAGCCGCACGTTCCACCGCCCAGACTACCTGGGTTTATGACTGCAAGAACCGCCAGAAAATGAACTCTGCCGATCAGAAATCAATGATGCCATCAAATTTATTGCTCAGTGCCAAGTTGCGCCTTTGTCTGTGGTACATGCTTGCACTGACGCTGTTCGCACGGCTGATCGCCATGGCCGTGCTGCCCCTGACCGATGCCACTGAATCACGGTATGGGGAAATCGCCCGTAAGATGCTGGAAACTGCCAACTGGATGACCCCTCAGTATAGCTATGGTGTTCCCTTTTGGGGTAAGCCACCCCTGTCGACCTGGTTATCTGCGGCCAGTATGGGCGTTTTCGGGGTCAATGAATTAGCCGTTCGGTTACCGGCGCTGATCCTCGGTCTTGGCGTATTGTGGCTGGTTTGGCACTTGGGAACCAACCGTCATAACCGCGATTTCAGTCTGCTCAGCATTACGACGTTGTCATCGTTGCCCCTCTTTTTTATTGCCAGTGGCGCGGTTATGACTGATGCCAGCCTGGCCTTTTCCACTTGCCTCTCTTTCGCGGCCTTCTGGTTGGCTCTGTCGGCAACCGACAATCGTAAACGAATCTTCTGGGGCTACCTCTTTTTCGCGGGACAGGGGCTAGGGTTGCTGGCGAAAGGACCGGTCTGCGGGGTCCTGTCACTGCCTCCCATTTTATTGTGGACGTTGACCAACGGTAACCAGTGGCGGCTGTTGTGGAATCGCCTGCCCTGGATCAAAGGGACCCTGCTCATGCTTTGCATTGCCGCGCCTTGGTATATCTTGGCCGAACATCGCACGCCTGGATTTTTTGCCTACTTTATTATCGGCGAACACTTGGGTCGTTTTTTAGTGACCGGCTGGGGTGGCGATAAATATGGGCACGCACACCAAGCGCCACTCGGCATGATCTGGGTTTACTGGATTATCGATGTCCTGCCCTGGTCACTGATCGCTGTCACATGGGCGACTCAACGGTTGCGATCTTTGAAAATATTGTTTCAGGATACTGATGGCTGGACCCTCTATCTCCTCTGGTGGGCCCTGTGGCCGATGTTGTTTTTCAGCTTGGCCCACAACATCCTCTGGACCTATACCCTCACCGGACTTCCCGCTTTTGCTCTACTCTTGGTCGAAATGTGGCACCGCAGCCTGCAAGGGAAAGGGCACAATGCGGATCTGCCCTATCGGCACAGGTTCTGGCTGCTTTTTACCGGACCGGCCTTGGCGGCCTTGGTAGCATCCCTGCTCCTGGTTTCTCCGCTCTCGTTCGTCCAGGAGACAACCCAGAAGTTCCTGGCACAAAAATATTTGGCACTTCGACCGTCTGCCGACAGTCAGCTCTATTACCTTTTTGATCGCTATTATTCCGCAGAATTTTATACCGGTGGACAAGCGCATCACACGGATAACTTCGATGATATTCGCAAACTGCTGGCCAATCATTCACGAGACTTCCTTGCAGTGAATGCTCGGGATGCCGGCAAAATTCCCGATGATATTATCAAACACTTTCAGAAGGTGGGGAAAAGCGGTGAGATTCTCTTACTCGAAGAAAATATTTCGGAATCTGATTAGAGTCGAGAGTTTCCATCACATCCGAAATGCAACACAGGCAATCAACGTTGCTGGTAAGCAACCCTAGAGGATGACGTGAACGGAAAACCACAGAATATTCATACCCTGAGCGATGACAACGGTCCAGGTGCCAGCATGAGATCTGTTCATCGTATGCCTGAACCTTTCATCGGTTGCATCTTGCCGACTTGTAATGAAGAAGATAACTTGGCCGCGCTGATCCCCCTTTTATGCGCACAACTGGCAGAATTATCGCCTAATTATGAGATTCTCGTCGTTGATGATGGCAGCTTGGATCGCACAGCTGAGGTCGCCATAACGCTTTCAGCAGAGTACCCGGTCAGGCTGCTCCAGTTCGCCCGCAATTTTGGCAAAGAAAGCGCACTCACTGCCGGACTTGAGCATACCCGTGGCGATCTGGTTATTTTGATGGATGCTGATTTTCAGCATCCAATCGATGTCCTGCCCAAATTATTTGCCTATTGGCTCCAAGGCTACGATATGGTGTACGGCATCCGCGAGGATCGCGAGGCTGAGAGCTTCTGGAAGCGACGTTTCAGCACTTGGTTTTATGCTTTTATGGCGAGCAGCGCGGATAAGGTCCGCCTTGAGCCCAACGCCGGAGACTTCAGAATGCTTGACCGTAAAGTGGTCAACGCACTATGCGCTTTACCAGAGCGCACCCGTTATATGAAAGGGCTGTATGCCTGGGTAGGATTCAAGACCATCGGCATCCCCTTTCAGGTGGAAAATCGTCGGGCAGGCACGTCCGAGTTCAATTTCTGGCGATTGTCGGAACTGGCGCTCACCGGCATCACCTCCTTCACCAGCCTGCCGTTACGCTTGTGCAGCGCCTTTGGCGCCATCATTGCGGCCTTATCGATTTTCTATGGACTTTATATTGTGCTGAGAACACTGCTCTTCGGTGTTGATTTACCAGGCTGGGCGACGCTGGTAGCCGGTGTCAGTTTTCTCAGCGGGATACAGTTGTTCTCCATCGGTATCCTTGGTGAATACACCTCGCGGATTTTTATTGAGGTGAAACAACGCCCTTCCTATATTGTCAGCCGTCTGCATAACTATACGGCCACTGAGGAGCAAAACACGGAAAAATAAGAGTGTCCGCGCGGCCATGTCAGCGTGGCTTTGACCTGATGCACCCCTGCTGCCCCAGAGTGGTAGCATGGTCCTACCCTCGATTGCCAAAATGCACAAACCCTTGGTCCAGGCAATGACGACAACTTTCATTTCCTCGTAAGTAGAAAACAATATGAAACCGATCATTCTTTGCGCGGATGACTATGGTGTCTGCCTGCCGGTAGGAGCAGGGATACGCGAATTGGTCACCCTCCGGCGACTGACGGCCGTGAGCTGTATGAGCAGTGCCCTAGACTGGCCGGCTGAGGCGGCATTGCTGAAACCGCTGCGGAGTCAGATTGATGTCGGCCTGCATTTCAATCTGACCCTGGGATTTGGAAATGCTGTACCGAGCCTAACTACGTGGCTCAAGAACAGCCTGACAGGACACATTGATCAAGTTGCCGTGGAGGATGCGTTTCTGCAGCAGCTTGATCGCTTCGAATCCGTTTGGGGAGAACCCCCTGATTTTATCGACGGTCATCAGCATGTGCATATCTTCCCTGGAATCCGTAATCATCTGTTTAAACTGATTATCGAACGTTATCCTGAAGGAAAGAGGCCCTGGATACGCTTGGTTACGCCCCAGCTGACCGGCCATGATGCGCCGATGAAAGCCTTGATTTTACGAATGCTCTCTATCGGTTTTGCTCAAGACGCCCGCCTGGCGGGACTAGAGCTGCCCAGCGGTTTTGCCGGTCTCTACTCCTTATCAGGTACAGCTGCCTTTCCCGTCATGATGGTCGGCTGGCTTCGTCGATCATCACCTGGGGCGGTGTTGATGTGCCACCCGAGCACTTGCGCTGAGCACGACCCAGAAGGTATCGGCCAGGCACGTTTACGTGAATACCAATACTTACGTGGCATGGAATTTGACGATACGTGTAAGCGTGAACAGGTTACGTTGACGCGTTTTTGCGCAACAAATAATAAACCGTTCTAGGAATCGGCGATTTTTTTGTCTGTTACCTTACTCCGATACATATCAGGGTTTTGCCGAGGGTTTACCTTACGAAAGGTAGGTTTTTCTTGACCTTAGCGCCCTGTTGCAGGTATACATCGACTACGTTTTTCTACCTGTCCTATACTTTTTTCGCGAGGTTGACTTATGCATACATTTTCCCGTCTTTTCCTTGCAACGACGCTTACCTGCACGGTTCTGCTCCTAGGCGGTTGCGGCCCCAAGCAGGTTTCGCCTTACGCCACATCCGGCAATAACACGCCTGATGCAAACGCCAGCAACAGGCAGGGTAATATTACCGAGGAAACCGGACCATCACAGGAAGGACTGAATTCCACCGGTAAAGGTGGGGGCTCCTTTAACGGCGATAAGCAGAGTGATGCGTACAAACGTGAGCATGGCCGCTCATCCCCTGAGATGAAACCGATCTATTTCGCTTATGATCAAGCCTCCATCAAAAGCGATCAGATGCCGAGCATGGAACACAATGGCACCTATCTGAAAAACCACCCTTCCTCCAAAGTTTTGATTGAAGGCAACACCGACGTTCGTGGCACCAACGAATACAACTTAGCCTTAGGCGAACGTCGCGCCATGAGCGCCAAGACCTATCTGCGCGAATATGGAATCGAAGAAAGCCGCATCCGGACCGTAAGTTACGGTGAGGAACGGCCCCTTTTCAACGGCACCAGCGAAGATGATTACGCCCAAAACAGACGCGACGATTTCATCCTTGAATAAACCTCTCCTGTGATTCACAACGGGTAAGCAGAACTGCATTTCCTGCTTACCCGTTGCTTTTCAAAGCTCTCCACCTCCTCTGCTCCTTTCTCGCTCCGTAAAATCCCCATCTCATTCTCACCATTTTTTGATCGCATTTCTGGAACGAGCTCTATTTTTTTCTTTGACATGCGAATGATTATCAAATACATTTAGTAAACAATCCTGAAAGGCAGGCAGCTATGAATCGAACCCTACGCATGACCCATCAACGCGAGATCATTCTGGACGAACTGAACCGAAGCAAGACGCATCCAACGGCGGATGAACTGTACAGTTGCATCAAGAAAAAACTGCCGCGGATAAGCTTGGCAACGGTGTATCGTAACCTGGAAATACTCTCTGGGGCCGGGTTGATTCAAAAACTGGAGGTAAGCGGAAGGCAAAAACGATTCGACTGGAACCCGGAACAGCATAACCATATTTTTTGTACCCAATGCCAAGGGGTCGACAACATTCCCACCCCCGATGCCCAAGCCCCGTATATCGGGCCGATGCAAGAAAAAGGATACTGTATTACCGGCTGTAGAATTGAATTTTTCGGCCTCTGTCCAAAGTGTCAAAACAAAACACCGTATACTGATTTAAAGAAAGGAGTACGCCAAATGGGCTGTAAAACATGTGAATGCACCTCTCTCAACGACCAACAGCGTCAAGTTCTGGAAGCTGTTGCCCAAAGTCCTGAAGCCTGCGGCAGCAAGGAGATCGCTGCGGCTACTGGCCTTGAGGCCAAACAGGTAAGTTCTCAGATCACCGCACTTAAAACTAAAGGATATGTGGCGAGTCCTGCGCGTTGCAAATATGCAATTACGGAGCAGGGCAAAAAGATGCTGGCGTAGGACCTTGCCCAATATCCTTTTAGTAACGAAACGCGAAACAAACGGTTACAGTTATTTTTAGCAACATTATACTTGTCTACATGGAGTCATATATACATGAGTACCTTAGTTACCAAACAAGCGCCTGATTTCACCGCAACCGCAGTGATGCCAGATAATTCGATGAAAGCAGATTTCACCCTTTCCGATTATAGAGGCAAATACGTCATCCTTTTTTTCTACCCCCTGGACTTCACTTTTGTCTGCCCGTCGGAGATACTTGCCTTTGACAAGGCCCTGGCCACCTTCAAAGCAAAGAACTGTGAAATTATAGGGGTTTCCATTGACTCTCAATTTTCTCACTGGGCTTGGAAAAACACCCCGGTTCAGCAAGGAGGGATCGGCAATATCCAGTATCCCCTGGTGGCTGATCTCGATAAAAAAATCTCTAGTCAGTATGGTGTTCTCCTCGACGCCGGTATTGCCCTGCGCGGAACCTTTCTCATCGATCGGGATGGTATCATCCGTCATGCTGTTATCAACGACCTCCCCCTGGGACGCAACATTGACGAAACCCTGCGCATGGTGGATGCTCTCCAGTTTCATGAACAACATGGTGATGTCTGTCCGGCCAACTGGAGCGAAGGAAAAGAGGCTATGAAGCCTACTGCAGCCGGCGTTGCCGACTATCTTGCCAAACACAACGGATAACCACACCGTAGCACCACTGACGCCAACTTGGCAGAAAATTGACAAAATTGGCCCTTTCGCACCTGGGCAATATGGTTTATTCTTTTGCCATGTTTTGCCGGTGTTAAGGCAGGTCCTTGTCCAGGACCCCGCCAACAAATCCTTTCCAACAACAAGGAGAACATGCTATGACGAAGAAAAATGAAGTGTACAAATGCTCCCTCTGCGGCAACATCGTTGAAATCCTACATGCCGGTGCCGGCGAACTCGTGTGCTGCGGCCAACCCATGGTGTTGATGAGCGAAAACACCGTTGATGCTGCCAAGGAAAAACATGTGCCGGTCATCACCAAAGTGGCGGATGGGTACAAGGTTGCCGTTGGCGCGGTCGCGCACCCTATGGAGGAAAAACACTGGATCGAATTTATTGAACTGATCGCTGACGGTAAGGTGTACCGACAGTATCTCAATCCCGGTGAAGCTCCCGAAGCAACGTTTTGTATCAAGGCCGACAAGGTTGCCGCCCGCGAGTATTGCAATCTGCATGGACTGTGGAAGGCCTGATTTCTTCAACCAACAAAGGAAATAACAATGAAAAAATATACCTGTGTAGTCTGTGGCTATGTATATGATCCAGCAGAGGGCGATCCGGCAAACGGCGTAGCCGCCGGAACCGCGTTCGCTGACATCCCTGATGACTGGACCTGCCCGGTCTGCGGTGCGGGGAAAGACGAATTCGAAGAAGCATGAAACCTCCCCGTCCCCCTTCGCTACGAAGGGGGACGGGGGTTGTGGGCTGTATCATCGGGATTGAACCACCAGTTGCAAGACTGTTACCCCCTCATTTGCCTGACTTTTCACCCCAAATTTCAAGACTCACCCCCCGTACAGCACATCCTGCTTCCCAAACCGTATCAGGCCAACCGATGCATACACCGACATCTCTGCCTACCTCGACACTATCCCACAAGACTGTCAGGCCTAAGCCGACTCCATAAGAAAAGAACCCTTGCTCAGTGTAATGTCGGGGATATCATACCAGGTCGACAGAGAGAAAAACGACAATATACGCTCTTAATCATTTGAATATGTTACAGGAGAATCTGTTTTTATGAAAAAAATTGAACTGGCAGAAAACGTCTATTGGGTAGGTGCCGTCGACTGGGTAACCCGCGATTTTCACGGCTACTCGATCAATGGCACCACCTACAATGCCTACCTGATTATCGATGAAAAGATCACCTTGATCGATACAGTCAAACGACCGTATACAAGTGAATTGCTGCACCGGATCCGCAACATCATCGATCCTGCAAAAATCGACTATCTGGTGGTCAACCATGTGGAGATGGACCACTCGGGCGCCTTACCCGAGATAATCGAGGCAATCAAGCCGGAAAAGGTCTTCTGCTCAAAGATGGGGCACAAGGCCCTGCTTCAGCATTTCCACCAGCCGGACTGGCCCTATCACGTCGTCACCCCCGGCGAGGAGGTCAGCCTGGGCAAACGCACGTTAAGTTTTCTTGAGACCCGGATGCTCCATTGGCCGGACTCCATGTTCACCTATCTCAAAGAAGACGAGATCCTGTTCACCAGCGACGCCTTCGGCGAGCATCTGGCCACCAGTGAACGATTCGACGATGAGGTCAACCAGGATGTGCTGATGCATGAGGCGACCAAATACTACGCCAACATCCTCACCCTCTATTCGCCGCTGGTTAAAAAACTGCTGGCCAAGGTCCAGGAGATGCAGCTGCCCATCAAGATGCTCGCACCTGACCACGGCGTGGTATGGCGCTCCAATCCTGGCAAAATCATTGAGGCCTACTCGCGCTGGTGTGTCCATCAGGGCAATGGCAAGGCCCTGGTCATTTACGACACCATGTGGGAATCGACCAAGATGATGGCCAAGGCGATTGCCGAAGGGTTACACGAACAGGGGATCGAATATAAACTGCTCGACCTGCAGGTCAACCATCGCAGCGACGTCATGACCGATGTGCTTGAATCCAGCGCCGTGGTCCTGGGCTCCTCGACCCTTAACAACGGCATGTTGCCGCGGATGGCCGATTTCCTCATGTACATGCGCGGGCTGCGCCCCACCAACAAGATTGGGGCCTGCTTCGGGTCCTATGGCTGGTCGGGTGAGGCGGTCAAGATGATGAACGATACCTTAAAAGAAATGAACATCATCCTCTGCCATGAGGGGCTGAAAGTGCAGTATGTGCCTGAGCATGCGCAGCTGGGTACCTGCGTGGAACTGGGACGGACGGTGGGAAAAACACTGAAGGCCTTTCTGGCCGGTGAGAAGGTCGAATCGGTGATCTGATCTCTCCTATTTTCCGGTTATCCCCCTAGTCTTCGGGGGTAACCGGAAACCTGTTTATTCAATCGCCGCCGCAAGGGCGGGTGATGACCCGATCATACATCAGGCCAATGACCGCCTCAGCCGCAAGGCCGGTGGAATCGATCAACATCGCGTCCGGTGCGGCCTTGAGCGGGGCGATCGTTCGTTCCCGGTCGTCCCTATCACGCTGGACGATCTGGGCCAACAGTTGCTGCTCGTCCACAGTCTCGCCTTGACGTAGCAGTTGCGCCGCTCTCCGACGGGCACGTACCTCGGGGCTGGCGTCCAAAAAAAATTTCCAGGCCGCTTCGGGAAAAACCACGGTTCCGGTGTCCCGCCCCTCGGCAACGATCCGCCCCGCCGCCCCGATCTGCTGTTGGAGCAGGGTCAAGGTGCTGCGGACCAACGGCTGCGCCGAGACCTTCGAGGCCAGCATCCCCATTTCCGGGGTGCGCAGAGAGTGCCCCACTTCCCGTCCGTTCACAATCACCCGAACATCATCCTCTCCCGCCGCCGGCGGCAGGAGCTCGATCCGGATCGTCGCCAGCAGCGATGCCAGTTGCACCGCATTCAACGGGTCGACCCCCTGCTCCTGACAGGTATAGGCCACGGCACGGTACATAGCGCCGGTATCAAGGTAGGTAAACCCCAGCCGAGCGGCCAAAGCCCGCGACACCGTGGACTTGCCGCCCCCCGAAGGCCCGTCGATGGTGACGATCGGTTTATGGTCGCACATAGCCCAAGTCCTGCAGACAGTCGGCCAGAGCCAATACAAAACGCTGGTTTTCCGCAGCCGTTCCCACCGTGATCCGGATGCAATCAGGATACCCATAGGCCTTCATCGAGCGGACGATCACCCCTTTGAACAGCATCGCCTCATAGAGCCGGGTCGCGTCGCCGCAGACATCGATCAGAAAAAAATTGGTATGGGACGGATAAGGGGTACAGCCCAGCTTGGCCACCGCCTCCTGCAACCCAGCCCTTTCTGCCGCTGTCTCCCGCAGCGTATAGTCATAGTGGGCCGTATCCTCCAAGGCCGCCAATGCACCCGCCTGGGCGGGCAGATTGATATTGAACGGCTGGCGGACCCGGTGGAGCAGGCTGGCCACCTCCCGGTGCATGATGCCAAAACCAACCCGCAAACCGGCCAGGCCAAAGGCCTTAGAAAAAGTACGCAGCGAAACGACCGCCGGAATTGCATCAGGCTGGCGGATGCAACCGAGGATATCAATGCGCTGAGCTGGCTCGACAAAATCAACGTAGGCCTCGTCCAGCACCACAATCACCGATTGCGGCAGGCCGGCAAGAAACCGTACAAACGCCTCTTTTTCGATCAAGGTACCGGTCGGATTGTTCGGGTTATCGATGAATATCAGCCGGGTCCGATCGGTGACCGCGGCGCTGATCGCCTCCAGGTCGTGGGCCATCGCCTTCAGGGGAATGACCACATTCTCCCCACCGCGCACCTGGACGAATTTTTGGTACATGAGAAAAGAGGGATGGCTGGTAATGACCGCATCCCCGGTGCCGACAAAAGCCTTGACCAGAAACTCAATGACCTCGTTCGAGCCGTTGCCAAGGACGATCTCCGCAGGATCGGCCCCGAGCCACCGCGCCAAGGCTTCGGTGAGCGCATAACTGGAACCATCGGGATAACGATGGAGATTGTGCAACATCTCACCGATGGCCCGGACCGCCTTGGGCGAGGGACCCCAAGGATTTTCGTTGGACGCCAGTTTAATGGAGTTGGTGATCCCGTATTCCCGTTCCAGTTCATCCATGGGTTTTCCGGGGGGATAGGGCACGATGGCGGCAATGTGTTGGGGGACAGGAATCTGCATGGGGTTAGGCTATATTTGGTTTTTTTCCTGCAATACCGGCGCGTTGTTCAAGATTATAGGCGGCACGCAAAAGAATTGCTTCGTTGAAATGGGTGGCCTGGAGCTGCACGCCGATCGGCAAGCCCTCGCCGTTGAACCCGCAGGGAACCGACATGCCGGGGATTCCGGCGAGGTTGGCGGATAGCGTCAGAATATCAGACAGGTACAGGGCGAGCGGGTCATCCGCCTTGTCGCCAATCTTCCAGGAGGGCGTCGGGCAGACCGGGGAAATGATCAGATCGCAGGAATTGAAGGCCTTGGCGAAATCGTCCTTGATCAAGGTCCGCACCTGGGAGGCCTTCTTGTAGTAGGCATCGTAATACCCGGCCGAGAGGGCATAGGTGCCGATCAAAATCCGACGTTTAACCTCATCCCCGAACCCCTGGGATCGCGACTGTTTGTAGAGGTCGATCAACGAATCCACCGTGCGATCCCGGAAGCCGTAACGGACTCCGTCGAAACGGGCCAGATTGGAGCTGGCTTCTGCAGGGGCGATCAGGTAATAGACTGCGACGCAATAGTCGGTATGCGGCAAGGTCACATCAACGATGGTTGCGCCCGCCTCCTTGAGCATGGCTATTCCCTGACGGACCGCCCGATCAACCTCGGGGTCCAACCCCTCGCCGAAATATTCTTTGGGTACTCCGATCCGCACCCCTCGGAGTCCCTCCTGCAGCGCCTCCGAAAAATCAGGGACCGACAGATTGATGGAGGTCGAGTCCAGAGGGTCATAGCCACTGATGGCGTTCATCATCAGAGCGCAATCCCGCACATCTTTGGTCAGGGGCCCCACCTGATCAAGCGACGAGGCAAAGGCGACCAGGCCGTAGCGCGAGACCCTGCCGTAGGTCGGCTTCATCCCCACCGTGCCGCAGAGCGAGGCGGGTTGGCGGATAGAACCACCGGTATCGGAACCAAGGGAGGCAAAACATTCGTCAGCAGCCACAGCAGCCGCGGATCCGCCACTGGAACCACCGGCGACATAGCCTATTTTCCAAGGATTATGAGGGGTTTGAAAAGCGCAGTTTTCACTGGTCGATCCCATGGCGAATTCGTCCATGGCCAGTTTACCCAGCAGCACTGATCCGGCCTGCTCCAGCCGGGTGATGACCGTGGCATCATAGGGGGCGACAAAATGCTCCAATATTCGGGAGCCGCAGGTCGTTGGCATCGAGGTAGTGCAGAGGACATCCTTGACGGCTAGCGGAATACCACAAAGCGATCCGCCCTGGCCGTTTTGCCGCCTGACGTCGGCCTGCTCCGCCTGACGCAATGCCCCTTCACGATCAAGGGCCAGATAGGCCTGCACCTTCTGTTCGACAACGTCAATCCGGGCAAGAACCGATTCAGTAAGTTCAACCGAGGTCACAGCGCCGGAATCGAGCAGATCCAGCGCTTCATGAAGGGTGAGCGAGTAATGTTCCATTCTGTGGGTATACGAAAGGTTTGATGAAAAGAGCCACTGCAGGGTATCAGTTGTCAGATAACCCGGGGCACGACGAAGGATTCGCCGTTCTGTTCCGGTGCATTCGCCAGCGCTCGATCCCGGGGGAGCGAGGGACGGACCTCATCGTTACGGAAGGCGTTGACCACCTGTTGCGGGTGGGTGGTTAATGCCACTCCGGTGGTATCTAGTTCATCCAGCTTAGCGGCATAGGAGAGGATCGCATCGAGATGTCCGGTCATGCGTTCCACCTCATCAGCGGTTAAATCCAGCCGGGCCAATTTGGCCACATGCTGTACTTCTTCTTGAGTTATTTTCATGGCTTTGCAAAAGAAAAGACAACGGTGATAAGGCGTTCGCCCCGAAATAAAAACAGCTACTGTTTATACAGCGAACGGGCGGAAAGGACAACCCCCGCAAAGATTTCGACGAGATCAACATCAAACTGTGCACCACCACAGCGACGCAACTCGCCTACAGCTTCCGGTGTGGAAAGATTTTTCCGGTAATTGCGGCGAGAGGTCATGGCATCGTAACTGTCGGCGATGGTGATGATCCGGGTCAGGAGATCGAGCTGGTCGCCTCTGAGACCGTCGGGATATCCGGAACCGTCGAGTTTTTCGTGATGATGCCGGATGATATCGCGTTCCCGGTCCATGAAGGTGAGCGGTTCAATGATACTCGCCCCAACTTCCGGGTGTTTTCTGATCAACTCCCATTCCTCAGGGGTTAACACTCCTGGCTTCTGGATACAGGAAAGATCGATGACCAGTTTACCGATATCGTGGAACTGTGAGGCCCGCCGCAGTACGACCATATCCTCATTCGGCAGGCCGGCGGCCTCCCCGAGGAGAATGGTGTATTCCGTCACCCTTCGGGTATGCCCGGCGGTGTAACCGTCCTTTTCCTCCATCGCGGCCTGCAGGCTGGACATGATCTGGACCGTTGCATTCTCGAGGTTGTTACTGTACTGCTCAAGCAGGATATTTTTCTCGGCCAGTTCCCGGGTTTTGGCTTGCACCTCACTTTCCAGGTTCTTTTTATACTCTTTTTCCTGCAACAAAAAATGACGCTTTTCCGCAGCCTGCTTGACCTTAATATGGAAAAGTTCAATATCGGCGATAGGCTTGGTGAGGAAATCGTAGGCACCGAGATTGATGGCTTTAACCGCGTAATCCATGGAACCGGCGCCCGTGAGAAAAAGCACGGGGATATCTATTTGTTTCTGGTTCAACCGCTCCAGGGTCTCAAACCCGTCCATATCCGGCATATTGATATCCAGGATAATGACATCGAATGCATCTGACACCTGGTCCAACACCTCTCGGCCCGACTGCACCGCCACCACCTCATGATTGAACATGGTGAGAATTTTTTGGATCGCTACGCGAACCATCATGTCATCGTCTGCTATGAGAATTTTGGAGCCCATATCTATTCGAGGTTAATCACTAAAAGGAAACGAATCGTTACGCATGATGGAGAGTGCACCTGCCTTACCGCCAGAAGGCACGCTCCCCTTTGTATAGTTTCTCACAATTGAAAAACTTACAAAAGAATTTTTACCGGCACTGAACATAACACTAACCATTTTTTCTGTCTGCTTGGCCTGTACATCTTGATCGCTCTCTACCTAAATATTCCACCAATTCTTTACCCAATGCATTGCCTGGTCAAGACTGGCCGACGCGACTCTGCTTGAACGGAACCGATTACTATCATTTTGCTGCAGATATACCGGATGATCGCTGGCCAGAGAAGCTCCGTGCAGTTCGGTCAACACTGCCAACGCCCCATTACGCATATTATCGAGATCGTACCCCCCTTCAAGGGTAATCAATAGTTTCCCGTCACACAACTCTTCAGCAAGCTCCAACAGTACCCTCGTCATATAGGCCACACCGGCGGGAGTCACTTGCATTGCTCCAATCGGATCATTGACCATGATATCAAAACCGCAGGAGACCAAAATGAGCTGTGGTTGATAAGCACGGGCGAGGGGTACATACAGTTCATTGAAAATTCGAGCATATTCATCATCCCCATGACCGCCGATCAACGGGATATTTACGGTATATCCCAGCCCCCGACCCTCCCCCGATTCAGGTAAAGCACCAGACCCAGGATAAAAAGGATACTGGTGGGTCGAACAGTACAATACCTTATCGTTCCGATAAAAACTGTTTTGAGTACCATTGCCATGGTGCAGGTCCCAATCGATAATCATGATGCGTTCCAGGCCCAAATTCCTGATCGCCCACTTGGCACCAACCGCTATATTGTTGAACAAGCAAAACCCTTGGGCCTGGTTGCGTTCCGCATGATGGCCAGGCGGTCGAACCAAACAAAATCCGTTATCGATTTCGCCTCGGTCTAATCTTTTGATACCGTCGATTACCGCACCAGCGGCAAGTAAAGCTGCTTCATAGGATGCAGCAGACGTTCTGGTATCCGCATCAAGATAGCCGGCCTGATGATCAGCGGTTGCGGCGACTTCCCGGACTAGTTCCGGGGTGTGATTCAGTTTAATTGAACTCGCCGTAGCCTTTTTAAAGACAGGAAAAACAAGGTGATTTGCGACCTCTTCCCGCTCTAATTCTTGATAAATGCAGCGCAACCTTTCAGGCGATTCCAGGTGCCCTTTTCCGGTTTGGTGGGCGAGAAAAAGAGGACTCTTAAAGACAGCTGTTTTTTTCATTTTCAGACCTTGGCCAAACCAACACTTCATTTTCGGTAACCAGCATATCCAGGGGTATGTCGTGGGATAATACGGGAATACGGTCTACCAGCTGATGGGAAAATGCGAGACCTACTCGGCAGGCCTGAGGCGCTTTGTGTGCAAGGAATCGATCATAGTACCCGCCGCCGTATCCCAGACGGTGGCCCGAACGATCGAAGACCGCACCAGGAATAATCGCAATATCGATGGACTGCGGGCAGACTCTCTGGCGTTCAACGAGAGAAGGGATCGGTTCCGGTATCCCCTTATATCCGGGTAAGAGATCGGCTGAAGGGTCTGTTATAGTGACAGCCAGCAGCTCAGATTGCGGTGGCACTGCGAGAGGGACACAGACTGACTTACCTTCATCCAGGCAACGACGGAGGAGCATGAGTGTCTCCACTTCACTCTGATAGCTGCAATAGATAAAAAAAAGATTCTTTTTGAAAATCGGTAGGGTAACCAATTTTTCAAGGATCTGTCTGCTCATTGTCGTGCGGGCCGAACCGGAGAGCATATTTCTCTCCGCGAGGTATTGGCTTCGCAAGGTATGCCGCTCGAAACATTGGTTACAGGTCATGGAATTTGTAACTTTCAGTAATGCTTTGAATAAAAAAGGGTGGCACCCTGTTAGGATACCACCCTTTAGACCGGCTTTAACAACGGTTACATCGGCAGGAGCAGTTTATTGCTATCCTCGTTCCAGGATACAATCAAATACCAGAGCGTTACAAAACCTACCACCAGGGCCATAGTATAGCCATACCCCATAACATCGGGCAGGTAGATATACTTGCCGAGGTATCCCTTTTCTTCGAAACGGTAGTTTGAGAACCACGCCACCATTAAAGAGTTTGAAAGCGAGAAAAAGGGCACAGCGACCCACAGTTTAATCTGGCCTTCGCCAACCCGCCACAGGGCTCCGGATCCACAACCACCTGCCAGCATGGCGCCGAGACCAAAAATAAAACCACCGACTACACCACCCCAGCCAAAGGTACCACGCACATAGTTCATTGTAGCAAGCACGGGTTCACCACCAAGGCGGGTTCCGACACCGTATTTCAGGACAGCGGCCCCCACGGCAACAATCAGGATGGACAATGCCACGGATTTGGCCATCTTGCAATCTCCGGTCATGTGTGGTTCACGAAATCCTTGGATCATGCACCAGCGTCCGCGCTGCATAGTATAACCAAGCCCCACAGCAATCAAAAGGATACCGGAGAGCGAGGTGATATATTCAACAAATTCATCGCCTTTAAAATTAGCATAATAATTTGCACACCAGAAAACCCCTACCAAACCGGCGATCCCTAATACTAACTGAATCGGAAAAGGAATTTCCAGGGTCCAAGAGCCTCCACTGCCCCAACTGATATGTTCCATCTCCTTGTAGAGGAGCCAGAGACCGAGAAGTACACCGGGAACCAACCCAACCCACATGGCAAAGCCGTTGGCGGCAAGGTTTCCGATAGCATTATACATGCCTCCAACATTACACCCCCCAGCCAGTGCCGCTCCAATACCCATTAGAATTCCGGCGATTATAGCTTTGACATACTCACGGATCGGCGGAAACCGGAAAGCAAACTGACCGCCAAGACAGGCGGATATAAAAGCACCGCCGATGAAACCGAGACCAATAACTGAACCGGTGTTGTAGAGCATCGATTTGGTAAGGATCTTCTCGCCGTCTTCATTGACAAAACCAACCAGTTGCGCCAAGTCACCATTATAGACACCGGCCTTCAGCAACATCCAATCTCCCCAATTGCGAATCGCTCCCACGGCCCCCCAGGGACGCCACCAAGCCATAATAAGGACACTCAAAAGGGCGACAACGATACCGGTTATGGTCGGATTCCACTCATCCCGACAAAGCACTTTATACAAGTGTTTGATTTTTTGCCAAAAAATCTTAACATCTTCCATTATTAAACAGCCTCCTTTTCCTTTTAAAATAAATTAGCTTCCGACTAAAGCTTCTAATAAAATAGTTTAATTAAAAAAAAAAACACAAAAATACCTTCGCCCTTCGAATTTGTCAATAATAGCAGTCACCTCAATGAGAACACGTTTTTTCGCATTACTTTTTGGTGTTATAACTGATTTATCATGTCGACCTGACACTCTTTTCGACATTTGTTTCTATCTTGACAACCCCACCTTTTATCTATAAACTAAATTGTCTTTTTTTCATGTATAAAATGGTCTTTTTAAAAAAGTATTTTCTTAAGGAGAACACACGATGAGTGACGTAAAAGTAGCACCCGAAGGTCTGGCTGTCACTGCGGTTCTGGATGCACGAGGTTTGAGTTGCCCCATGCCTCTCCTCCGCACCAAGAAGGAAATCGGCAAGATCACTGCTGGTCAAATCCTGCATGTTCAAGGAACCGATCCCGGCTCAAGAAACGATATCCCGGGCTGGTGTGAACGTGCTGGCCATGAGTATCTTGGCGAGAAGGAAGAAGCAGGATATATTAGCTTTTTTATTAAAAAAGGATGATCATTCCATAAATATTATCCTTTTTAAGGAGGAAAAAGCCAATGGCTGCTGATCCAAACAAACTCGGAATTTTCGTTACCTCACCTCAGCATATGCAGCATATTCTCGGACTGACAAAAGCTGCGGTACGTGCCGGTAAAAAGGTAAAAATTTTCCTTACCTTTAAAGCAATCCATTTAACAAAAAATCCCAATTTCGTCGAACTGGCCGAACTATGCGGCCCTGAAGAAATAGCTATCTGTGCAGACAGCTATATTTGTGAAGGGTTCGACAATGTCACCGATGTCCCCCGCGGTTTGACCGACAAACAGATGCGGACTCAGGCTTTCCACGGCGCCATTCTCGATGAATGCGCGAAGTATATCGTCATGTAAGGAGATACGGAAATGGAATCATTAAAAGTTTATATACTGATAGCCAACCGTGTATACAACGATGGTATACGTTCTGGTTTAGGTCTTGCTGTTGAAAATCACTATGCCTTTCCGGTTATCATGAATGGCGAGTTCCCGCGCATGTCCAATTATATGGCCGAAAATATCGCTTGGATCGCTGATATGGAAGGACAGGTTTTAAGTTGCGGTGCTGAAGCCCCCACCGATTTACCCGAAGGAACCGAGATTACCAATATTTCTCTGGAAGAACTGGGTGAGCGGATGAGAGAAGCCGATTTTATTATTCCCTACGGTCTTCCGAAACAATCCCACGAGCCTCCAGGTGCTTGTAGCGAATAATTAGAGAAAATTAAGAGTGGTGATAATATGAAAATATTGCAGGTATACAGATCAGAACCTACTAGCGACGTAAAAACCCTTGTTGGAATTCTTAACCGTGATCGTACTGCGGATGAATTCAAACTGTATACGGATCAACCCAATTACGATACTTTGGTCCAGAAAATTTTTGATAACGATAAAACGGTTTGTTGGTGGTAAGGTTTTAAAGAACCTCCTTACACCCTTTTACAACCCTGTCATTCCTAAATGACAGGGTTTTTTTTATGATTTTTCGGATCTCTTACAAACCAGAACATATCCTTTCCATAAGATAATCGTGGAAAAATGGTCTGAATTGCCGGATTTTCACATTCTCCCGTGAGGGATGTATTCTATTGGTCAATAGGACTATAATAATTTCCTTATCAGGATCAATCCAGAAAGAGGTACCACTAAACCCCAAGTGACCGACACTTTGCCGAGAAAAATGACTGCCGCTGCTCGACTTGCCCGGCGAAGGCGTATCAAATCCTAAACACCAACTTCCAACCGGATCTTTTTGGGTCATCGCTTGCTGCAATAATGCATTAGGAAAAGCCTGGAGAGAGCCCCTATCCTTCCATATATCAAGAATAATTTCACACAATGTCATAACGCCATTAATCGTCCCGAACAGTCCAGCATGCCCGGCTACCCCACCCATTAGCCAAGCGTGTTCGTCATGAACTTCACCTTGTATTAGTTTTTTTCGCCAACCACACTCCTCGGTAGCCGCAACATTTTGCGTATTTTCAAATGAAAGTTTGCCAAGTGGCAAAAAACAGAGCTCTAGGGAAAGGTTAAGGGGATATGTTATTAACATTCTGTACAAAGTATCAATACCCATCCCGGTTTTTCTCTCAATAAGAGCTCCAAGTAGAATAAAACCTAAATCGCTATATTTACAAAGAGTACCTGTTGGATACTCAAGAGGTTCCTCTAAAATTTTTTGAATGATCAGTAATTTATTATTATTTGAAAACTCAGGTGGAAATTGTTTAAAATAAGGTTCGTAGGATGGCAATCCAGAAGAATGACTTAGAAGATGGTGTATTTTTATACTTTTTTTTTCAGCAGTTATATCAAATCCCATTAACGAACAATATGATTCTTCCAAATTGAATATTCCTGCTGCGACAAGATGCAGGACACATAAAGTTGTACACAAAGGTTTAGTTAACGAGGCTAAATCAAAAAGGGTATTTTCCTCTACCCCCCCACCAGCCTTATCAAAAACAGTGGAACCACCACTGAACACACCGCGATGATAAACATTATTTTTAAACGTGCTTACCGCCGCTGAAACACCGCAAAAAACACCCTCTTCGACCCCTTTCCTGCAAGCCTCTTCAATATATATATTTATTTGATTTTTCATTATTTTAGAGTTTGTCATATCAAATTATTTATTTGATATTTCGAGTGTTTTCGAGTAATTTTCAAAAGGATAATAAAATCTTTAAAAGGGTTTTTTTCCCATGTAGGTAAATGTTTATTTTTTGTTAATTAATACTCTTTCTAACCATTAATGATTTTGTAAAAATTTACAGAACAAATCTATCAACATAAAAATGTGTTTAAAATATAATAAGTTAATAGGTAAATAAACATACAAACAGCTTTAAAACCAACAATAAAAAAGAATATAAAAGGATATAATTATGGGTTTCCAATTCAATATAGGTAGAGACGATTTACTCAGATCCATAAGCACGCAACAAAATATAACTAGTAAAAAAGGCACGTTAGCTATTTTGGCAAATGTGCTTCTCGAGGTTAAATCAGATCACATTCTTTTTACTGGTACCGATCTCGAGATAGGGCTCAAGCAGACTGTACCTGCTGAAGTTATCGAAACAGGAATATTAACCTTACCTGCAAAAAAACTTTTTGAATTAGCCAGGGAATCTGGTTCCGCAACTATATCTTTTAAAGAATTAGAAAATAACTGGGTTGAAATAACCGCTGGTCCAAGCGTATACCGATTAGCTGGTTTATTGGGTGATGAATTCCCACAATTCCCACTTTACAATGAAAATGCATTGGTACCAATAGATAGCTCTATAATGGCCGACCTCGTTGATAAAACTGTTTTCTCTATAGCTCAAGATAAAGAAAATATGTTTACCTTAACCGCGGCTTTATTTCAAAAAGTTAAAGAAGAAGATAAGTTGTATTTAAAAATGATTTCTTCTGACGGTCACCGTTTAACTATTATGAGTAGAGAGGTTGATGCCTCGGTTGAGGGTTTACATGTAAACCCTATCACTTTAATTCCAAGAAGAGGCGTACAGGAAATACGTAAATTCTGTGAAAATAAAAATTCTTTTTTATTTGGTATAGAAGAAAAACAAGCTGTTTTAAAAAGTGAGGATTCCTTGCTTATTATACGATTAATGGAAGGTGATTTTCCTGATTTTAAAGGGTTACTTAATGTTTTTTCAAAAGAAAATTCTATTAATATTGACAGAATTCGTTTTCTTGAAAGTTTAAAAAGAATTAACCTCTTCACTGAGGATCTTTTTCACGCAATAAAAATAGACGTTAATGATGACCAAATGATATTGACATCGCAAAATGCTGATTTTGGTTCAGCCAAAGATGAATTTAGTGTTGATTATAAAGGCAAACCTCTTTCTTTAGGTTTTAACTGCCGATATTTCATTGAAAGCCTACAAGTTATGGAAGGTAATATTATTAAGGCAAATATAAAATCGCAAGAAAGTCCATGTATGATTACTTCAGATGAAGATGTCGGATTTTTAAGTATTATTATGCCAATGAAATTGTAAATTTTAATTTAAAAAATTTTCCGGTTTTTAAACAGGGTCTATTTGTTGTAGACAAAATTTTTATATAAAACATTCTGTAAAAAGGAACAAAGTGAGTGATTTAACAGATTCTTCTTATGAAGCTGAACACATACAAGTTCTCGACGGACTTGAAGCTGTTCGCAAAAGACCTTCGATGTATATTGGGAACACAGGTGAAGAGGGTCTGCATCATCTTATATATGAGGTGGTCGACAACTCTATAGATGAAGCTTTAGCCGGATATTGCAATGAAATAAGTGTAATAATCCACGAAGATAATTCGGTAACGGTTGAAGATAACGGCAGGGGTATTCCGGTCGATATGCATCCCACCGAACAGATGTCAGCCCTTGAATTGGTGATGACGACCCTGCATGCCGGTGGAAAATTTAATCATGCCACCTATAAAGTATCAGGAGGCCTTCACGGTGTCGGCGTTTCTGTTGTCAATGCGCTGAGTGCGCGAACAGTTGCCGAGGTTAAAAGAAATGGAAAAATTTACAAACAGACCTACGAGGGGGGAATTCGCACCAGTGATCTCCAGGAAGTTGGGGTAAGTGATAAAACAGGAACGAGTATTTTTTTCATACCAGACCCTGAAATTTTTACCGAAACAACTGTTTTTCTTTATGAAACAGTAAAAACTAGACTTCGAGAGCTCGCTTTTCTTAATAAAAACATCAGGATATATCTCAAAGATGAACGTGATGGGGCTGAAAATACCTTTTATTTTGATGGTGGTATTGTTTCTTACGTAGAATATTTAAACCGTAATCGTACTTGTGTGCACCCTGAACCAATTTTGATATCCGGTGAAAAAGACAATGTTCAGGTCGATATATGTTTTCAATATTTTGATGGTTATTCCGAACGATTATTTTCATTTGTCAATAATATCAACACAAGGGAAGGTGGCAGCCACGTAGCCGGTTTCCGGGCAGCCTTGACTAAATGCATCAACAGGTATGCCAGTGACGATGTTGTTCCTAAACATTTAAAAGAAAAAATGGGGGGGGATGACGTCCGCGAGGGGTTGACCTGTGTTATTTCCGTGCGTGTTCCCAACCCCCAATTTGAAGGACAGACAAAAACAAAACTCGGTAATTCCGAGGTAAAATCAATAGTTGAATCCCTTTGCAACGAAAAACTTGTGGCGTACCTGGAACAAAATCCAGCTGTTGCTCGCAGTATTTTAAGTAAAGCGGTAGAAGCGGCACGCGCCCGGGATGCAGCTCGAAAAGCTAGAGATTTATCGCGGAAAAAAGGGAATCTTTCTGTGCTAATGGCGGGAAAACTCGCTGAATGCCAAAGCAAGAATCCTGCGGAACGCGAACTGTTTATTGTTGAAGGGGATTCAGCGGGTGGTTCCGCTAAACAGGGAAGGGATAGAGCTATTCAGGCTATCCTTCCTCTCCGTGGTAAAATAATGAATGTTGAGAAAGCCCGTTTTGATAAAATTTTGGGTTCAGAGGAGATCAAGCAGTTGGTCGCTTCTCTGGGAACCGGGATAGGTGGTGATGAGTTTGATTTGGCAAAACTTCGCTATCACAAGGTCATTATTATGACAGACGCCGATGTTGATGGCGCGCATATACGAACCCTTTTACTCACCTTTTTCTATCGTCAAATGCTCCCCCTCGTTGAAAACGGACATGTTTACATAGGTCAACCACCACTTTATCGCTTGGGAAAAGGCAAAAAAGAACAGTATTTCCTTAATGATGAGGCGCTCAACACCTATCTTTATTCTCAGGCAAGCCAATTAATGCGCATCCATACAGATCAAGATGTGATGATCGCCGAAAATACTATGGTGGAGGTCCTTCGGAAGCTTTCTGTATTCGAAAGAATTATGGCCTATATGGAGCGATTGAATATCCAAGAACCTTTAGCTTTGTTTTTACTGGAAAGTAATATTCATTCAGCTCTGCAATTTGAAAACAAAAGCTTTGTCGAATCTTTAGCTGAAGAATTGAAAACAAAAGCATCCCAGGTGGGAGCCATTCGCACCTGTAGTTGGCGCCCAGCCTGTTTTGAATTCGATGTCACGTTCAGTGGCCAGACGCACATGACGGCGACCCTTGGGCCCAACATTCCGCTTATCAATGAATATCGACATGCGATTGAACTCTATAAGACCATAAGGCCGTATCTCACCTGCTCTTTTAGGTTAGTAAAAACTGCGACAGGTGGGCAAGAAATCGAATTATCTGCTGAAAATTGGCACCAGTTAATTGAGCTGGTTCGAGAGGAAACCTTCAAGGGTAGTCATCTACAAAGATACAAGGGCTTGGGTGAAATGAATCCTGAACAACTTTGGGATACCACTATGAATCCTGAAAACCGGATGTTGATTCAGGTGAAGATCGATGATGTTGAAGTAACCGATGATATGTTTACAACGCTTATGGGAGACAAGGTTGAGCCCCGGAGGGAATTTATTCAAAATCACGCCCTCGAAGTTGCTGACCTTGATATTTGACAGCAAACTCTTGATATCGAAGAACGACTATCTCCCTTTAAGCCACTGTTTGACAGGATATAACCATGACGCAACAACCAGTAGAAACTAATCACCAACCAACCATTGCCATCGAAAAGGAATTGCGCAAATCCTACCTGGATTACGCCATGTCGGTCATTATCGGCAGGGCTCTTCCAGATGTTCGTGATGGCCTGAAACCAGTTCACCGTCGCACCCTTTTTGCGATGCGCGAACTGGGCAACACCTTTAATCGACCCTATATCAAATCAGCGCGTATCGTCGGTGATGTTATCGGTAAGTATCATCCTCATGGGGATACTGCTGCTTATGACACCTTGGTTCGTATGGCCCAAAGTTTTTCCATGCGCTACCCCTTAGTAGACGGTCAAGGCAACTTTGGTTCCATGGATGGCGATTCGGCAGCTGCCATGCGGTACACCGAAGCCAGAATGACCCGGCTCGACCAGGAACTTGTCGCTGACCTTGAAAAGGAAACCGTTGATTTCGTCCCCAACTACGACAACTCTCTGCAGGAACCTTCAGTTTTACCATCCAAGATTCCCAATATCCTGATCAACGGTTCAGAGGGGATAGCGGTCGGTATGGCCACTAAAATACCACCGCATAACCTGACAGAAGTCATTGATGGCTTGATCGCCCTTGTGGAAAATGCTGATATTACGGTCCATCAGCTCATGGAGATCATAACCGGGCCGGATTTTCCCACCGGTGGGTTCATCTGCGGTCGGGCGGGGATCCGTGAGGCTTACGAGACCGGACGTGGAATCGTTATCATGCGCTCCAAGACGCATATCGAGCAACGCGGAGCTCATGGCGAATCTATCATTATTACGGAAGTGCCATTTCAGCAAAACAAGGCTTCGCTAGTTGAAAAAATAGCACTGCTGATGAAGGAAAAACGCATTACTTCGATTGCCGAAATCCGGGATGAATCCGACCGGCACGGTGTTCGCGTGGTGCTGGATCTTCGAAAAGATGAAATACCCGAAATAGTTATCAACCAACTCTATAAAATGACTCCATTGCAAAAAAGTTTTGGTATCATTTTACTCTGTATCGTCAATAATAAGCCGGTCATTCTCAATCTGAAACAAATCCTGCAACATTTCTTAGCGCATAGAAAAACAGTGGTATATCGGCGAACCGCTTTTGAATTGCGCAAGGCTGAAGAAAGGGCGCATATTCTCCAAGGCCTGAAGATAGCTATCACTCACCTAGATGAGGTGGTCGAACTTATCAAGGCTTCGGCCAACCCGGCGGTGGCCAAAGAAGGTTTGATCCGCCGTTTCGAGCTTTCGGAAATTCAGGCTCAGACCGTCCTCGATATGCGGTTGCAACGCCTGACCGGTCTTGAGCGAGATAAAATAACTAGCGATTTTGACGAGATAATCGAAAAAATCAATTGGTTAAATAAGGTGCTGAGTGATGACGCTCTAGTCATCCAGATTATTCGCGAGGAATTTGAAAAAATTCGAGAGGACTATGGAGACCAACGTCGCACCGAGATTATAGACGCACCAGATGAGATCCTGCCCGAAGACCTGATCACACCGGAAGAGATGGTGGTGACTATTTCACATACTGGCTATATCAAACGTAATCCCTTGACCCTGTACCGTGCACAGCGACGTGGTGGTAAAGGAATCAAAGGAATGGTCACCCTTGAGGACGATTTTGTCACCAACCTTTATACCGCCTCTTCGCTGGATACCTTCCTCTTTTTCACCAACAAAGGCCGGGTGTTCTGGCGCAAGGTCTATGAATTGCCGCTTGCCGGCCGTACGGCCCGTGGTAAGGCCATTGTCAATCTGCTGGAACTGGGTGACAATGAAAAAGTAGCAGCAATTCTCCCTATTGCCGACCTCGCCAATAGGGAGGATAATGTAACGGTACTCACGGTCACCAAGCTGGGACGGGTCAAAAAGACTTTTATTTCAGAATATAAACGACCCATGCGCAAAGGTAAATTTGGGTTGACCATCAGAGATGACGATGAAATCCTTACAGCTGCGATCACATCAGGTGACAACGAGATCTTTCTGGTCACCAAAAAAGGCCTTTCTATCCATTTCCGCGAGTCTGATGTTCGCGCCATGGGGCGCCTCGCCGCCGGCGTTAAAGGGATAAATTTAGGCGAGGATGATGTGGTAGTAGGGGTTGCCGTCATTAAGAGTGACGATTCTATCCTCACGGTCACGGAAAACGGATACGGTAAGCGCACGGCTGTATCTGAATATAAACTCCAGAGCCGTGGCGGCAAAGGCGTGTTTACTATCAAGACCAGCGAGCGGAACGGCAATGTCGTTGGTGTCCTGCCGGTTGTTGATGAGGATCAGGTTATGCTTATCGCCAATTCTGGTAAAGTCATTCGTATGCCGATGGACACGGTCCGCATCATCGGCCGCAACACCCAAGGGGTTCGCCTGATCAACCTGGAGGAGGGAGAGCTTGTGGTCGATATGTCCATGCTTGCCCGGGAAGAGGGAATCGACGACGGCGAAGAGGACATCAACGGAGAGTATGAAGATCAATAAAATAGCCATGATGGGTGCAGGCAGCTGGGGAACAGCCCTGGCCTTGCTGTTGGCGCGAAAAGGGCTCGAGGTTATCCTGTGGGACAGGGACGTGAACCATGTCGGACGGTTGGCAAAAGACCGGGAAAATAAACAGCACCAGCCGGGGCATCCCTTTCCCGAAAGCCTGCAAGTCACCGACAGACTTCCTGAGGCTGTTACTGGGGCTGAATGCGTGGTAATGGTAGTACCCTCGCACGGGTATCGGGAGGTGTATCGCCAAGTTTATCCTTTCCTTGAGGAGGGAGGTGTGGTTGTTTCCGCCACTAAAGGGATAGAGATCGGCAGCGGTCAGACCATGACCGGAATCATGCAGGAGGAGAGCCTTGACCCCAAACAGCTTCACTTGGGCGTACTGAGTGGCCCGAGTTTCGCCGAGGAAGTGGCCAACCGACAACCCACGGCGGTGACAGTAGCCTTTGCAAATCCCCAGGTAGCCGAGTCGGTTCAACATCTGTTTTCAACCGAAAATTTCCGAGTGTACTCTTCGGGCGATGTTATTGGTCTTGAGATCAGTGGTGCCATGAAAAATGTGATCGCCATCGCTGCCGGTATCTGCGATGGTCTGCACTATGGGCTGAATACTCGCGCCGCACTGATAACCCGCGGACTGGCTGAAATATCCCGCCTTGGGGTGGCCTTAGGTGCGGATCTTCAGACGTTTGCTGGACTGGGAGGCTTGGGGGATCTGGTACTAACCAGTACCGGCAATTTAAGCCGAAACCGTACCATTGGATTGAAATTGGGATCGGGTATGGGGTTGGAGCAGGCCTTAGCTGAGATGACCATGGTGGCTGAAGGTGTCAAAACCACAAAGTCTTGCTATAATCTGGCGATAGAGTTGAAGGTTGTTATGCCAATTTTGGAACAGGTCTATCAGGTACTTTACCAGGAAAAAAGGTGTGAAGACGCTGTGCGTGAACTGTTTCAACGAGACTTGAAAAAAGAGTCTGAGGAAATAATTTAACAATTTCAAGTTAAAGCAGGAATTCATAGAACGGCGTTCAGCTAGGTATGGCGGTATCGCGAAATTCTGGCTTTCATTGAAATGATGCGCAATCGGCTAAGGCGATGGGAAAAATGGAGTCATCCCCTCCCTTTTTTTTTTCTCGGAGGCATGCAATGAGAAAATGGGAATGTACGGTTTGTGGTTATATTCATGAAGGTAATGAACCTCCTGATGAGTGCCCGGTATGTTCAGCTGATAAAAGCTTGTTTGTAGAAATAATCACGGACGCTAATACCGTGGAGCAAGCGTCGAAAACAGTTTTTCAGCCTGATAAAAACCCCTCCCTGCTCGCTTTTATTTATACAAGGGCTTCTGAACTGATAGTTAAGCATCATCTCCACCCTATTGCTGTTCATGCTCCGAACGGGATTGTACCCATGGCGACAGTGTTTTTGGTCATCGCTATGTTGCTACATTCATCACTATTTGCAACTGCTGCTCTGTATAGCCTCGCATTTGTCTTGATCGCAATGCCAGTTGTTTTGTTTACAGGTTATTCTGTATGGCAAAAACGGTATCACGGTGCCCTGACCACTATTTTCAAAATTAAAATTAGCGCGTCGATTGTTATTGTTCTCATTCTCCCTATTCTTGTTATCTGGCCAACTATTCAGCCCAAAATTGTCGTCACACCTTCAACTGAGCGATGGATTTTTATGGGGTTATCGTTCGTTCTGTTGGCGGCCGTCGGACTAGCCGGTCACATGGGGGGGAAGTTGGTATTTGGCAACCGGAAATAAATGGAAATATCAACTTAAACAGTTTCTTCTAATCTCTGTTCGGCGTCTTGTTATTTTATTTCAAATTGCTGTAATTGTTTTTATATATTGTGTGCTAAGGCTGTCGATTAAACGATCAAATTGGCAAATTGTGCAATTAAGCCTGGGCGGAAAAAGTTAGGGTAACAATAGCCTACTAAGAATAAAGCGATTCAACCAACAGGAGACCTACTATGCCGACAACAAATGATAATCTTAAGGAAGCGTTCGCTGGTGAAAGCCAAGCGAATCAAAAATATAGAGCTTTTGCCAAAAAAGCCGAAAAAGATGGGTTTGTCAATATTGCCAAACTGTTCAGGACCACAGCTGAGGCCGAGCGCATTCATGCAGAGGGGCATCTCAAGGCACTGGACATGATTGCCTCTACAGCCGAAAATCTTCAAGCCGCTATCGATGGTGAAACCTACGAGTTTACCGAGATGTACCCTCCGATGGTTGAGCTCGCTACTACTGATGGCCATAAAGCGAAAACCATGTTTAAATTTGCTGTTGATGCCGAGGCAGTACATGCACAAATTTACATCAAGGCTCTTCAGGCTGTAAATAATGGAACAGACCTTGATGTAAGTGAATTTTATCTTTGCCCGGTATGTGGTTATATTGAACTTGGATCAGCTCCTGAAAAATGTCCGGTCTGTGGTGCAAAGAAAACAATTTTCGCTCAAATTGCATAGCTGAACAGCGCGGTTTCAATTTTTACTTCTGATGCATGGAACACGCAGCTGTGCGTGAGGTGTTTTCCGACATCATCGCACTTGCCTGCTACCTATCGTGGTTCACCTACACGATAGGTAGCGTTTTTTTGATCCCACATCCATTTCACGAGCATCCATGTAATCACAGCCAGAGGCGGGTGACGCGACTTATTTAAGAGGGGTAATAATTTTCTAATGATTCAAAATCATATTTTTTTCATTTCTTGATTTTACCCTAAGCACTATGCGATAATGAGAAAATAAGTACTCACGGTTCATGTCAACCACTCAAGTTGGTGAGAATATTTTTCATACAAAAGGCGAAGACTATGCGTTGCCCAAAATGCGGCTATATTTCATTTGACTATCAGGAAACCTGCAAGAAATGTAAAAATAGTATTGTGGACGCCGTTACCGAGATCAACGGGACGGTATGTGACTCATTGCCCCCCTCGTTTCTGCAATTCGAGACAAAAGATGGTTTTGGCACGCAACCCTCTTCCCTTAAGATGACCGAAGAGAATGAGCTGGTGGTCGCCAGCGGAACCGATGTGGCCGTGCAAGAAGTTGTTGATATCGATTTGTTTCAAGGCGCTGAAGAGATCGATTTTGGTAGTGACAGTGAAAAATCGGTGATAGATCTTGATGACTTCAGCGAGGTTTCTCCACAGGAAGAATATACCCTTGATTTGGATAAGGGGCGCGGCGGTTTTAATAAGAATTTACCCTCTTTGGATTTTGGCGATCTCGATATTTCTGACTTGGCCCCTCCCGATAAGGAGGGGGGGGATAACACATTGTTCGAGGAAAAATTGGAACTAGATAGCGCGGAACCTGTAGCCGCATTATCTATAGATTCAATACCGCAACAGAAGATATCTTCTACTAAGTCCACTGGTCTTGAAGACTTGCACGTTAACGGATTGAATTTGGATTCATCCGCTAAGTTTGTCCCTGGCAGTGCAACTGGTAAGCGTCACTTACCTTTGGTCAAGACTGGTACAGCTTTAGATAAATTTGATATCGATCTCGGGGAACTATTCGAACAAAACAAAAAGTAAAATAATATTGACAACTGACCTATTTTTTTGATAAGTCTGCAGGTCTTCAAATTCAAGTGCCGGGATAGCTCAGTCGGTAGAGCAACGGACTGAAAATCCGTGTGTCCCTGGTTCAAATCCTGGTCCCGGCACCAGTAGTTCCGAGGGGTTACAGCTTTTTTGCTGTGACCCCTTTTTTCGTCTATGGTCCTCCTATGGTCCGAGTGCATATTTTTTTTACCCCGAACCGACTTTATAGGATCAACCATCCGATATTGCTATCAAAGTACAAAAGCCTCGCAACTCTCCCTTCCAATTTTCCATAGATTCTTGCAGCAAAGGGTTATAATCGAAGTCAGCAATTACCCCAGAGAACCCTCAGCGGGGTTAATATAGCAGCGATATGAACTCGTAGTCCAACCACGTTTTTCTGATAACTCCTGTCCCCTTCCGGTCAGCGGAAACAAGAGCAAGACATAAACCCCCAGCCTACCTACGGCTCGTTTTTGCCCTCTTAAACCAAAACTGGCGGGGAATACACCCATTACCTTTGTTCAGTGAAAATTCAATAATGGCAGCATCGTTTTGCAAGAATCCGTGATGCTTAGCAAACAATAGACAACCACCTTCGGTTTGTTATCGAACCTAGCGAAGACTACCCTTCAAATATCCCCCTAGGGGTACCCTTGCATATCCATCAGCGTTGGAATGCTTTCGAATTTTGCAGCGCGGTGTTGTTATAAAAAAAGGCAGAGCCGTTAAGCTCTGCCTTGTGATTCCGATTTATCGTAGGGCGTAATATGGTATTAAGCGTATAAGTTGATTGATTTCGATTCCATCCCCTCGTTTTCCTGACTCTGCTGGGGAAAACTTTCTTTGCTTTCCTCGGTGGGACCTTGCGCCACGGTTGTTTGCTGCTGAATAATTTGGCCTCCACTCTTTTGTGGTGGTGCCTGGAACATCTGGTTATAGCCAGTGCCGCCCAATCCGTTGATACTCATGATATATTCCCCCTGCTATAATCCGGTAAATCATGACCATTCTCTTAGTTGATAATAATCAATTCTAAGAGCTAGCTTTGCATAATCAAGACCTTTTTTTTTATTCTTAGCAATATAGCCACCTTCTCTCGGAAACCAACTCAATAAAATGAGGTCAAGAAAGTTTCTTATAGTATAATGACTCTATTTAAAAGAGCATGCAAACCTAGAAAATTCGAGCACCCCCATTACGCTAACTTTTCCCAAAAAACCGGGAAATAGGTGGAAGGATGATAGATTCAAAACCTAGATGTAAAGCAGCAATCGATATAGAAAAAAACAGACTAATCATTACAATGGCGGGGCATGTAGACGAAAAATCAATAACCAAACTTTGCGTAGATGTTCGATCTTGTGTTACAGAACTTAAACAAGGGTTCGAAGTTATTAATGATCTCTCTCAATGCAGCTTCATGCATTTGGCAGGATTAACAATATATAAAAAAATGATTGATCATATCATCTTTAACAGAGCAGGTGAAATGATCCGCATTATTGATGATTACAACATTAGCTCTAAGCAAGTAAAAAGATTATCAGAAAAAATAAACTGCTACAAACCTATATATGCGAAAAACTACAAAGAATCTGTTGAAAATTTAGAATCTGTTTTTAAAAGAAAATCAATTAGGTTCAGTATTCATAAATTGAATTTCGAGTATGAAGTACGTAAAAAAATTGGGAAGGGAATTTTAACCGATATATCAACAAGTGGTTGCGCTATTGAATCACCTACTATAAATTTAACATCTCGATCAAAACCATTAATAACATTAAATTTCGACAAACATGAAACTCTTCCATCTGTATTTACACTAAAATCGACTGTTGTACGATCTAGTGAAAACATGTTTGCAGTTAAGTTCACCAACCTTGAAGATGGACTTAAAGAACAATTGTACAAACGTTTTATCTACGAAGTAACTCGTTCAGTGTACGTGCCTTGAAGGTATCCTGCGCCCATCACTGCACGAATTTAATCCCCAGTCCCAATCTTTCCTTGGATAGTAGTAGGTCAATTAACTTTCAGTGCTGACAGACATGATTTGGATCATGAGAGTGAGACTGACAAATATCACCGCTGTCCACAAGCTCACCCTGCAAGAACAACTCTACTGCATCCCTTACTAATCCAGATGCACCTTTTATTGTTTTTATACCGTTATTTGCCAAGACGTTAACCGCTCCATTGCCGATACCACCAGCGATTAAAATTTTCACACCACTTTGAGCAAGTACGCTAGCCATATTAGACTTGCAACCGCACCCTGCTGGAGAGTCCATGAAGTCCTCAGCTTTGATTGTCTTATCCTCGATGGTAAAAACCGAATATTTTTCACAATGTCCAAAATGCTGATCAACCTGATCTCCAACTGTTGGGACTGCAATTTTCATAATATCATCTCCATCATGTTTAAGGCGGACGTTTCCGCCAGTTATTCTCAATGCTTTTCCGTTTAAAATAGCATTGGCTGTTTTTTTTCGGGCAGATGCGATGATGCGCCCGAAAGTTTGACGTGAAATATCCATCGCACGAGCAGCAGCATCTTGATACAGACCTTCTAAGTCAGAGAGTCGAAGAGCTTCAAGTTCATCAAGGCTTAGTATGATCTCCTCAAGCTCACTCAGGGGTATTCCATTAGGTTTGAAAACTTCAAATTTAGAAAAGTTATTAATAGCTCTCTGGCAACAGGGGCGCGACATAATGCTAAACTCCTAAAGGTGAAAATAAGAGCATATGCTCATAACGTCAAGCTAAAAAACTCCCGCAGGTATTAAAGCTGCAAGCTCGGTCAGGTTGTGACCAGTTCAAACCCAAGTCTTTTCTTTACCACAAGGTTCTTGGATAATTCTTATTTCAATAAGATTTCGCTTGGGTTCAGGTAGGGGCCGCTGAGTCTGCTGCCTCGGAAAACTATAATTATAATAAAATGGATGTGATTGAAGGGCAATAGCCGTCAACCCTAGGGCAGCTAGTAAAATGGGAGAAGTTAAGAATCCTATAAACGCGCAAAAGATTCCCAAAAGACCCCAAAGAAACTGTTTTTTAAAAAGCGCAACAATGCCGACCACTATCGCTAACGGTACAAACACAGGTGACAGGTAAAAAATACTAATGACACCTAGAAAAAATGAAACCAACCCTTCTGGTTTACGTGAGTTATTATCCATTACGATAGTGGCCTGGTTGCCATAGATTCCGCGAATACTATTTCTTCTTAGCGCTGACCTTGGTGCGGGCTTCTATAGCTTTTCGGAGATTATCCGGCAAGCCTCTTTCTTTACCAGACGCTGAACGCTTTTCTGAAAGTGCTTTAGCGCAGAGCGGTTGGCGAGCAGAAAAACCATATTTCTTCCGATACTCCTTGGAATCAAGACCATGAGACCGAAGATGCTTAGGAGACAACATCTTGAACTCTTGTTGGCATTCAAGACAAATAACCTTGTTTTTCTGAATGGATTTTTTAGGATCAATAGTTGGATTTATAACGTCTGCACCAGCTTCAATCACACCACTAGTTTCTGAGTCCTGAAGGGATTTAAGGGTCTGGAATGTATCATTCAATGCGGTTTTAATCTCTTCGGTGGTCATCTGCTTACTACCAATTTGAGACTGAATAATTTCAGCCGTCATTTCCACTAGCGTCTTGCTCATTTGAATCCTCATCTGTTTTAATTTCAAAATTTACCAATAATAATAGCTTCCAACCACCTGACGATCTTATGCTAATCCAGCTAATATCTGTCAGGCAGAAGTACTTTAACGCTTTTATCATCACTTAAAGGCCGATTCATATAATATATTCATTATCAATTATAAATGTAAATTTATGATTATTTGAAATCATTTTAAGGGAAACAAGAATTCACTTAACCTCATCTTCTACTGATAGCTTCCTGTCGCCCTCCGGTCAATGAGAATAAAGACGATGGCTTAACGTCTTGCATCCCTTTGTTTTTTTTAGATTATAAAAAAAAATAAGCTAACAATTTATTGTAGACCATGAATGTCGTTAGTTGACAATTCATGGTTATAGCAATTTAACTTTATCAGTTTAAATTGAATTATAGGAGATGACTATGGGCGCTTATCAAAATTTGAGATTCAAGGTTAAAGTTAAAACATACCTTCTGGATGACTGTGTAAAATTTCTAATTAAGAAAATAGAAATCAAATGAGATCAGCATGCCTTTAGATTAAATAGTGGTGAAGATATTGATAATGGTTATAGTTGCTTAGATTTAATATCATATCTTAAAGAAAATCATGGATTTGAAGATGGTGATGAAGTTTTTCTAAAACATGAAGATTATAACAGACTGTAAAATTTGAGACAAAAAATCATTTTTAAATAAATATCCAAACCAATAGAGGTTTGGATATTTATTCTCGGTAAATCATTCATCTACTGGTCAATCGGTTGCAATTTTTTCCCGTTAGCCACACCTTGAAACAAAGATACTGTCGTATAGGAGCCATCATCATCTAGCCATTGGACAGGTGTGCATAACCCAACAATTAGATTCCAAACGCCTTGGCTAAAAATTGCTCGCAATCTATACGATTCGATACCATCATTATTGATTTCCTCTTCAGTACCAACCGTATCAGGATCTACCCAAAATTCGGCAACTGGGGCAGCTTCTTCATCATTTTCTTGTCCAAAAACAGCAACATACAATTCTACACTGTCATAATGCACATCACGGATCATTGAGACTCGGATCTACACCACTCTCAAGAGATTAGAGGATGACAGAGAGCGTTTCAATAGGATGAAGAAAAATGCAACAACCACAATTCCAGGAAACAATCCCTTTGAAGGGTTACCCAAAATATTTTCATGTTTGAAAGCATAAGTTGAATGACAATCAGTGTATCAATATTACAACAGGAGAAGATATGCCCAACAATGAAGAAACAGAAATAATCGAATCAGAGGATTCTGCAACAGAGGAAACAACCGGAGAAATTCTTGAAAATATTTTTGCTGAAAGCTGCGAAGATAATGAACCTTTCGTACAAGGACTTAACAACCTTAATTCTCTTCCCGCCTTTTCCAAAAACCCACCACCTGTCAAGGGTAAGAAGTTTATCCCCGGATACATGGGCCTCCGTTTCAACAAATCAAGACTGAGCCTCGTTATAACATGCGGCACAGCACAAGTTCGCTATATAGATTTACCGAAATTCATTTCTATGGTTGAGAACATGCATGATCCTGAGAAGGCAACAATCATGCTCCAAAATTTTCAAGACCAAGACGATTATAAAAGTGCAAAAGGGCAAATTCTTGGGCGAATAAATGCTGAAAGTTCAGCAATCCACATTATCCAAGGTTTAGTGTATGCCCTGAATGCGCGGAGACGCTATATCCTGAATACATGAAAAAAATCAGAAATCTTCAGCAGTAGCTCACCACTAATTATTTTAGGCCATCAGGAAGACCCATCTTTGTTGTTGAAGATATATTATCCCTCCAAATGACCTATAAGGGGGGACAAGACCGTTTTACGGCTTAAAATATTGGTCCGGTGACTAAACAATTAAATCAGGCAGCATAGGCGATCATGGGGTGCTCGAAATATTTTTTCACGTGGTGAGGCCTGCACTGGAGCATCTTCATAAACGAGCGGGTCTTTTTAGTGAGGTCGCCTACCGACCCGGCCGGTACGCCTGAGCGGATACGTTGTTTCAGATTGCTGTTCAAGTATTCGTCGGGGTTGAATTCCGGAGAATAGGGAGGCAGGAAAAACACCTCGATTTTATCCTTGCTTGCCTCCAGCCATTTTTGCGTTGCTTTGCTGTGATGCACGCGAAGATTGTCAAGGATGAGGAAAACTTTTCTTGTGCTGTCCTTGATTAATCGAGCCATGAACTTGATGAGCACCTTGGAGGTCATTGTCTCTCTGTACAGCATGAACCGTACCTTGCCCTGATTGGTGATCGCCGAAATCATATTGATACTGCTCCTCTTGGCGTGAAGACGAATGACCGGTGTTTTGCCTTTGGGAGCAAACCCTTTGACAACGTAGGATTCCGTATTGATCCCGGTTTCATCACCCCAGTGAATTTCGGCCTTTGCTTGCTTCGCACGGGCTGCAATCTCCGGGTAGTCGTTCGTAAGCCATTGCTCCAGTCGTTTGGGATCCTGCTCATACGCACGTTTGGTGGGCTTTTGAGGAGTGAAGCCCCAGCGCTTGAGGTAATCGCTTATGGTTCGTAGCGGTAATTCAAGACCGTAGGACTTTTTGATGGCCAAACGAACAGAGTCACGAGTCCACAGCGCAAACGGCAACTTCAATTGATCTGGAGTCTTGTCGATCAAAAGCGCTTGCACTGCTTTCTCCTGTTCGTCAGAGAGAGTCCGGCGAGCCCCTGGTCTCCGTCCACGAACACCAGGCTTGATCGCCTGAAGACCGCCTGTTTGATACTTTTGCCAGATGGTGCTCGCGTGGGGTTCGGATATACCGACCAGTTCAGCGGTAGATTTATTCGACAACCCTTTCTTGCGAAGGCGCACCACCTGCTTGCGCAGTTCGTACTGTGTTTGTTGATTGAGCTTGCGGGCATCTGTATTTTCCATGCCCAATACTATACCATATCCTGCTGAAAATTTAACTATTTATCCACCTGGTCAATA